>WNGP01000168.1_pt1 | contig 46583 bp, 38 predicted proteins | sample 5407671 | NCBI WGS metagenome assembly WNGP01 (sample SAMN13153381, study PRJNA577476) | soil metagenome | isolation source: 40 cm soil or saprolite under Garry oak tree replicate 2 | place: USA:California | collected 2016-06-15 | reverse complement strand
TCCCATTGGCTCCACCCGAATCCCGCCAGCGCCAGGCCGAGCAGTCCGATCAACACCTTGGTCGTGCGGCGCAGATGCGCCAGCTCGGAAACGACGCGCAGGGCGGCGCTGGCGCGGCGCGCCCGCGCTCCGCTGACCGCGTCGCTCTCGCTTTCCGCTGCGAGCACGCGAAATTCCACCGAGGGCCCTTGCGGCCCAAATCCGATCACGTCGCCATCCTGCAGCACTACGTCGCCCGTGATCCGCTCGCCGTTGACGAAGGTGCCGTTCTTCGAGCCCAGGTCGCGGACTCTGAACGTCGCACCGTGCCGCACGATGGCGGCGTGGCGGGAGGAGACGTCGAGATCGCGCTCGGCGTCGAACCGAACGTCCGACAGCGGATGGCGGCCGAGCCCGATGTAAGCCTTGCGGAAGGTCGCCACCTCCCCGGCGCGGGCGCCCGACAGGAACCGGAACTGCGCGCTCACTGGCTCCGGGTGGCGAGATAGAGCGCGACGGCCACCGCGGCCGCCGCGAGCACGGCCGCGGCGATCACGCGCCAGCGGCTCGCGCGCGCGGGCACCGGCGGCCGGCTCCCCCGGTACACCGGCACGGGCTCGGTGCTCGTCTCCGTGTCGATCAGCGGGTATACCTGATGGCCCACCTCCTCGCCCGCCGCGGCCGAGCGCAGCCCGTCCCCATCGAACCGTGCGATGACGACCGTGATGTTATCCGGTCCGCCACGCTCGTTGGCGAGCGCGATCAGGCGGTCACACGCCGCCTGCAGGTCCCGCTCGCGGGTCACGATCTCGGCGATCTCGTCCTTCTTGACCTGACCCGAGAGACCGTCGGAGCAGAGCACCAGGATGTCGCCCTTACGGACTTCCTGGTACGTGAGGTCGACCTTCACCTTGGGGTCCGGGCCCAGCGCCTGGAGGATGATGTTGCGCCGCTCGCTCCGCGCCGCTTCCTCTTCGGTAAGCTCGCCGGCTTCCACGAGGCGCTGCATCAACGACTGGTCCTTGGTGAGCTGCACGGCCTGGCCGTTGCGGATCAGGTAGGCGCGGCTGTCCCCCACCTGCGAGAGGTAGACGTGGTCGTGGAGGATGCCGACGGCGGTGGTGGTGGTGCCCATCCCCCGCACTTCGGGGTGTGCCTTGGCGTACGAATGGATTTGCCCGTTGGCGACCTCGACGGATTCCTTCAGCCGGTAGGCGAACCGCTGCGGCGTCGCTTCCTTCTCGCTCCGCCACGTCCGGATCATCTGGTCGTAGATGCTGTCGGCGGCCATCTGGCTGGCGAGCTCGCCCGCGGCGGCGCCGCCCATCCCGTCGGCGACGATCAGCAGCGTTCCCCGCTCACCTACATCGTGCTCGCGCACCGGGGCCTGCAGGGGCGCCTCCCCGCGCGTGAGATCCGCCACGAGGAAACGGTCCTCGTTGTGGTCCCGCGTCTTGCCGAGGTCGGTCTTGGCAGAGACCTGGATCCGGACGGGCTTGGGGGAGCGCCAGAGCATCAGGGCTGCGACTCCCCCTTCAGCAGTCTCACGAGCTTCTGGTACGTGGTGTTGTCCGGCGCGAGAACCAAGGCCGCCTGGCACCACTGCAGGGCTCTGGAACGAGAGTTTTCGCCCATGTACGAATCACAAATGATCTTGGCCGCTGCCGCACGGTACACTTTTGGGAGCGCCGTCATCGCATAGTAGTAGTCCGCCGTGTCGCGCGCGGCCTTGGCCGTGAGGTTGCCTGCCGCGAGGTCCAAGGCGGTCGATTCGAGCGTCCGCCGCACCTGCATCTCGCTCACGAGGACGGTGGGCGGAGCGGGCGGAGGGGGCGGGGGGGGCGGTGGGGGCACCCGGTGGGTCGCGCCGGCATCGCCGCCGGACTGGCGACGCGGCGTGCGTGCATCGGTTGCCCGCTGCGGCGCGGGTGGTGGCGGCGGCACCGCCCGGGACGTCGAGTCCGCGGCAACGGGCGTCGGCACCCCGCGCATCGTGTCCAGGCGGGCCGCGCGGTCGGCTCGGTGGCCGCGCCCGAACACCATCATGGCGGCCCCGCCGGCGCCCAGGACGAGGCCGGCGCCCACGATGACGGGCACGAGCGACCGCCGCTTCACAGGGGGCACCGGGGTCCGCCGCGGCATCGACAACGCCGCGACCGCCAGTGAGTCGAGGAGCCGCGTCCGATCTTCGACGTCCCCGCGGGTCAGCGGGATCGCCGTGGGGGAGCTGCGGCGGGCCCGTCCGGTGACGCTCGCCACGTCGTGGGCGAACTTAGCGGCCGACTGGTAGCGGGCCACCGGCGTGCGCGCGAGTGCGGAGTCGAGCGTCTCTTGCAAGCCGGGTGGGAAGCGCAGGTCGGGGCGCGCGGCCGCGAGCCTCGCGGGCTCCTCGGTGAGTCGCTGGATCAGCGTCTCCTGCACGGTGCCCGCTTCGAACGGCAGCCTCCCGGTCAACATCTTGAAGAACACGAGGCCGAGCGAGTAGATGTCGCTCCGGCCGTCGAGCTTGTCCCCGGACAGTTGCTCGGGGCTCATGAATTCGGGTGTGCCGATGACCAGCCCCGTCTTGGTCACTTCTTGGCTGGCGTCGCTGCCCACCAACTTTGCGATCCCGAAGTCCACGACCTTCACGACATCGGTGCCGTCGCGCGCCCGCGCGATCATGACGTTGTCCGGCTTCAGGTCGCGGTGCACGATCCCCAGGTCGTGCGCCGCGTGGAGCGCGCCGGCCACCTGGGCGAAGATGGCCACCGCCCGGGCCACCGGAAGGGCTCCTTCTCGCTTGAGCACCTCGGTGAGGGGCTGTCCCTCGACGAACTCCATCGCGAGGTAGATGAGGCCTTCCGGTGTCTCGCCGAAGTCGTAGATGGCGCACACGCTGGGGTGGCTGATGCGGCTCGCGTTCGCCGCCTCGCGGTTGAAGCGCGCCACGGCGTCCGGGTCGTAGACCATCGAGGGGTTCAACACCTTGATGGCGCTCTTGCGTCCCATCTTCACGTGCTCGGCCAGGTACACCTGGCCCATGCCGCCTTCGCCCAGCTTCTTCATGACGTGGTAGCGGTCGGCGAGCACCTGCCCGACCAGATCCTGCCCCGGCGACGACGAGCGCAGCGTCTGCCCGTCGTTCGGGCAAAACCGCAGGTCGTCGGGGTATTCGGTCGAGCAGAGGGGGCAGGTTTTCACGTTGCAATCTCGACGCGCAGCAGCTTGTCGCCGACCAGCACGCGCGAGTCGTGGCGCAGCTCGATGTCACCCCGGGCGGCGAGCGCGACGCCGTTGCGGCTGTTGGCGTCGACCACGACGAAATCGGCGTCCTCGGAGCGGATGACGGCGTGGCGCGCGCTCATGGACGGATCGTACGGAAAGGTCCAGTCGCCGTGCTCGCGGCCGATCGCCACGTCCCGGCCGGGGGAAAGCTGGATCACGTCACGCGCGCTCCCGTCCGAGCGCAGCTGCGTCAGGCTCGCGATGTCGGCGCTCGGGATCAGGCTCCCCATGCGGCGCGTGGCGTCGGCATCGGGCGGATGCGGCCCGGGATAGCCGAGGCGTCGGAACCGGATCACCTGCGAGCCGATCAGCAGCAGGTCGCCGTCCGCCAGGCGATGGGGCGCCTCGAGGAACACCCAGGTGCCGTTGCGGCTGCCCAGGTCGCGCACCAACAGCGCGTCGTGCTCCCAGGAGATCTTGGCGTGCAGCGGCGAGAGGAATACGTCTTCCGGAAACCGGATGTCGCCGTCCTGGCGACCGACGGTGGTGTCCGGGGTGCGGCGCTCGAAGCGCTGCACGGGGGCGCCGCTGTCGTCGAGCAGCACCAGGACGATGGGTGGCGGGGCAGTGGCGGGGGGACCTCCTGCCGCCGGGGAGGACCGGCGCCCGGGAGCCCCCTCGACGAGCGGCGCGCCGCAGGTGGGGCAGAACTTGGTCCCCGCCGTGACCGGCGAGCCGCAGCGCCCGCAGCTCGGGCCCGAGCCGGGAGCGGTGAGACGCCGCCCGCAATGCGGGCAGAACGGCAGGAGGCCGCTCGCGCGGCTCCCGCAGAAATGACACGTGAGCGCCTCGGGCCGGGTCGGCGCGACCACCGGCGGCGCGACGATCCGCGTCCCTGGCACTGCGCCGACCGCCGCCGCCTTGACGCCGGAGGCTTTGCCCATGGGCTTGCCGCAATCCATGCAGAACTGCGCGCCGGCGTCGTTTTCGCGGCCGCAGTAGGCGCAGACGGTCACTAGAGGAAGTGCTCCACAGAGCGCAAAAGCACGGCCTGCCCAATCTATTGGGCAAATTGACGCGTCGAAAGGGTCAATGCTAGCTTGCGCGCCTGTGCGTTGGCTCTGTGGAGCGCTGCCGCTGCTGTGCGCCGCCGGATGCGCGAGTGCGCGCCCCCGCGGTGTGGCCGCGCGCGCGGGCGCGACGCCGGCACCCGCGCGAGAGTCCCTCCACGTCAGTGTCCAGTACCCCGGACCGACGGACCTCATTCAAGCCCGCGACTCGACCTTCCTGTTCGGCGCGGTGCGCGGCGGCGTGGGACGGGAGAGCCTGACCGTCGGCGGCACGCCGGTGCCACTCCTCGCCAACGGAGCGTGGATCGCCTGGGTGCCGCTGCCCGACGACACGATCGCCGCCTTTCGACTCGTCGCCCGATCCGGAGGCGATTCCGTGGTACAGGACGTGACGGCGCGCATCGCGCCCCGCTACCGCCCTCCGCCGGGCCGCGCCGCCTGGATCGACACGACGAGCTTCGCCCCCTCCGGCACGCTCGCGCTGCCGCTGGGGGAAGGTATACGGCTCGCCGCGCGCGTGACGCCCGGCGCGGTCGTGCGGCTACGACTGCCGTGGGGCGCCACGATTCCATTCATTCCCGACACGCTCCCCGGGGAGCCCGCCTGGGGTGTCCGGGCGTTCGCCACGACGGCGACGGCGTACCGCCTTCCGCCTGCGGCCGATCGCTACGTGGCGTGGCTCCCGGCCGCGCCACTCTGCCCGGACGGCAAGAGCGCCTGTGCCACGCTCGAGGCCGTGGTGGGACAGGACACGGCGACGGCGCCGTGGCCGCTCACGGTCGGGCCCATAGACCTGGCGTTCCCCACGGTCGTCGTGCTAAACGACGACACGGCGCACACCGGTACGACCGACAGTCTAACGGTGGGAAAGTCGGTGCCGGGGGGGACGTACAATTGGTTCTTCCCCACGGGGACGACCGCCGTGCTCTCGGGACGCTGGAACGACCAGGCGCGCCTGCAGCTCTCGAAGAACTCGGCCGTCTGGGTGAATGCGGCCGACGTCGTGCCGCTGCCGGTGGGCACGCCCCCGCCGGGGGGCGTGGTCGGCTCGGTGCGACTGCAGCCCGGCCCGGCGTCCATCACGTTGCGCGTGCCGTTGCCGCAGAAGCTGCCGTTTCAAGTGTCGGAGCAGGAACGCGCTCTGACGCTCCGGCTGTACGGCGTGGCGTCGGACATCAACTGGATGCAGTACGGCGGCACCGATCCGCTAGTCACGCGCATGAGCTACGCCCAGCCCGCTGTGGACGAGGTGACGATCACGCTCGAGCTGGCGCGGCGCGTTTGGGGGTATCGCACGCGGTTCGACGGGCGGGACCTGCTGCTCGAGATACGCCGTCCACCGCCGATCGATCCGGACCGGCCCTTGAAGGGACGCACTATCGTGCTCGACCCCGGCCATCCACCGGTCGGGGCCACCGGCCCGACCGGCCTGTGGGAGCCGGTGGCGACGCTCGCGGTCGCGCTCAAGGCGAAGGCGCTGCTCGAGCGGGCGGGCGCGACGGTGCTGCTCACCCGCACCGACTCCCTGCCGGTGGACCTCTTCCCGCGCACGCATTTTGCCGAGCTGCACGACGCGGACGTGCTCGTCTCGATTCACGCCAATGCGCTCCCCGACGGCGTGAACCCGTTCGTGAACAACGGCACCAGCGTCTACTATTTCCACCCCCGCAGCGCGCCGCTGGCCCGGGCGCTGGACCGCGCCCTGGTCGCGGAGCTGGGCGTGCGAGACCTCGGCATGGGGCGGGGGGACTACGCGCTGGTGCGTCCGACCTGGATGCCCGCGGCGCTCACCGAAGGCCTGTTCATCATGCTCCCCGAGCAGGAGGCGCTGCTCCGGAGCGAGGAGGGGCAGTGGCGGTATGCCCGGGGGCTGGTGCGGGGAATCGAGGACTTCCTGCGCGAGCGGGCGAGGGAGCCGTGAGCACGCCGATTGCGGATTTCGGATTGCGGATTGCGAATTTGCAGGGAAGGGTCGCGCGCTGCGCGATGGCTGCGTTGACAATCCGCAATCCGCAATCCGCAATCCGCATTTTGGTGCTGCTCCTCCTCGCCGCCCGCGCCGAAGCTCAGGACCCCTCCGGCCCCTGGCGCACCCTGCACACGCCGCACTTCCGCGTTCATTTCCGCCCGCTGTATCGCGACGTGGCGCAGGTCGCGGCCCGGGAGGCCGAGCGCGCCTACGGGCTGCTCGCCTCCGAGCTGCACCCGCCGCGCCAGGTGGTCGACCTCACGCTGGTCGACGACATCGACTCCCCCAACGGCGCGACGCTCGTGTTCCCCTCGGACCGGATCTTCGTGTTCCTCCCGCCGCCGGCGACCGACCCCGGGTTACAACACTACGACAGCTGGCTCCGGCTCGTCACGACGCACGAGCTCACGCACGTGTTCCACCTCGATCGGGTGCGTGGCTTGTGGAGCGGCCTGCAGAAGGTGTTCGGCCGCGCCCCCGGGCTGTTTCCCAACACGTACCAGCCCAGCTGGGTGACGGAGGGGCTAGCGACCTACTACGAGTCGCGGTTTACCAACGGCGGGCGGGTCACGGGTAGCCTGCACACCCAGCTGCTCGCGGCGGACCGCGCGGCAGATGCGTCGCGCTCGCCCTCGAGCGCCGTGTTCTTCACCCGCTGGGCGGACGGGCTGGTGCCCTACGCGTACGGCAGCCGCTTCTTCCATTACCTGGCAGGGCAGGGGCGGGACTCCGTGGTGCCCCGGTTCGTCGAGGCGACGTCCGCGCAGCTGATCCCGTATCGCGTGGGGCGGCAGATTGCTCGCGCGGATTCCGGACGCTCGCTGCAGGCGGAATGGCCCAAGGGGACCCGGCCTCTGCCCCAGACGGGGGCGGCCGCCTCGGACGCGCGCGTCATCGACCACGCGCTCCGCACCGAGCCCGTGCCGCAGGTCTCGCCCGACGGCCGGTACATCGCGTACGTCCGGGACGACGGCTTGGGACCGAGCGAGCTGCGTGTGCTCGATGCCCGGCTGCGGGTGCTGCGCACCCACCGCGTGAACGCCGTGGTGAGCTACGACTGGCTCGGCGACACGCTCGTCGTGGCCCAGCTCGAGTGGACATCGCGCTGGCGTGTGTACAGCGACCTCTACCGGTGGCTTCCCGTCGCAGGGGGCGAGTGGCACCGCGTGACCCACGGGGCCAGGCTCGTGGCGCCCCGCGCGGGCGGGGGCAGGCTGTCGGTGATCGCGCTGGTGCCGGGGGGGAATCGTCCCGCGCTGCCCGTCCCGCCCGCGCCTGACGGGGGGGGGGCGGGTGCGACCTGGGGTGAGGTCGTGCCGTCGCCCGACGGGCGTTGGGTGGCGGGCACGCGCAACGCGAACGGCCACTGGGCGCTGCTGCGCTGGCCGGCCGATTCGCCCGAGGCCGGCAGGGTGCTGCGGGAGTCGGCGGGCGTGATCGCCGATCCGACGTGGACCCCCGCGGGCGCGCTGCTCTTCGTCACCGACCCCACGGGGTTCCCGCAGGTCTATCGCTGGCGCGACTCGACCGGCGCCGAGCCGGTCACGGCCGAGCCGCTCGGTGCGCGGGCGCCGGCCGCGCTGCCCGACGGCTCCCTGTTGTACGTGACACTCGCGGCCGGGGGCTGGGAGCTGCGGCGCGCGGCGGGAGTGGCTGGACCGGCGGGGCCCCCTGTCGCGGCCGATCGACCCGCCCCGTTTGCCGCCGCGCCGCCCGTCGCGATGCGCGAGACGGGCTACGCGGCGTGGCCGTCGCTGCGGCCGCATTTCTGGCTGCCGCTGTTTCTGGATGCGGGGCCGAGCGGGCGGTTCTGGGGCGGCGCCACGGCGGGGAGCGATGCGGTCGGGCGGTTCAACTACGTCGGGGCGGGGCTCGTGGCGCTGCAGCCGGTCCGCGCGATCGGGTGGTTCGCGGGGTTGTGGAGTGGGCTGGGGAACCCGACGCTCGACGTGTCGGCGTCGAGTGAGTGGGACGACTTGCGCGCGCCGGTCACGCTCTCCGAGCGCACGCAGGAGGGCGCCCTCGGCGCGACATTCGTGGCGCGGCGCTGGCGCACCTTCGCCAGCGTGCGACTGGCCGCCGAGTTCAAGGGGACGCAGTTCGTCGCGATCCCGGACACCTCGCTCGCCACGATTTGCCCGGCGTGCAACGGCCGGGATCTCGTGGGAGGATCGGTGACGCTGGCGCTGGCGCACGTCGTGTCGGCACCGCTCGCCGTGTCCCGCCAGGACGGATTCAGCTGGACGGCGTTCTACCGGCGGCGCGGGGAGATGAGAGGCACCCGCTGGTCGAGTGACGTCCGCTCGCGGGTCGGCCTGTACGCCCATCTCCCGGGACTCGGCGGGTTCGCGCACCACGTGCTCGCCGTCCGGCTTGCCGCCGGCGTCACGGGTGGGCCGCTGCGTGAGCTCCTGAAGGCGGGGGGCGTGTCGTCCGGCAGCTACGTCTTGACGTTCGGCCAGGCGGCGCTCGGGGGGACGCGCGACTTTCCGGTGCGCGGCTACCGCAGCGGCGAGCTGGTGGGCGAGCGGGCCGCGACGCTGAGCGTCGAGTATCGCCTGCCGCTCGCGCTCGTCGGCGCGCCGTTCGGCCACCTTCCGTTGGGCGCGGACAAGCTGTGGCTCAACCTGTTCGGCGATGCGGGCGACGCGTGGGACGCCGGCGAGGCACCGCGCCTCACGCGGCTCCGCTCCACGGGCGCGGAGCTCGCCGGAGACTTCACCATCAATTACGACTTCCTGCTGCAGGTCCGGCTCGGCGTCGCGGCGCCGCTCGCCGATCCGCCCTCCGGGGCGGCCCGCCGCCCGCACGTCTATATGGGGCTCGCGTCGGACTTCTGAGCCGGGCGAACGCGCAGCTGGGTCGCGGGATATAATTGCACTATGCGCCGGTCGCTCGTCCTGCTCGCTCTGCTCGTCGGTCCCGCGACCCGACTTGCCGCCCAGGCCCCCGCCGAGCGCGCCGCGATCGAGGCGTTGCGCGACTCGCTCGCGCGCGTGACCGACTCGCTGTCGTTGAAGCGCCTGGAGACCGCGACGATCCAGGTGGCGAAGCAGAACCGCGACGATCCCCTGATCCACCTCCGGCTGGGGTTCATTGCGTACCGGCTGGGGGAGATCACCAATCACAAGTCGCACGACGACGACGCGGCGGGGGAGTTCGAATGGGCGACGCAGCTCAAACCCGACTGGCCCTACCCGTGGTATAGCCGCGGGCTCGCGGACCTGGCCCAGGGCGAGCACGCCGTGATCGCGATCGAGAACATTCGCGCGATCCTCGGTAAGGACTATTTGAGCAGGGCCGCGCAGGCGTTCGCGCGTGCGACACAGGTCGACCCGAGCTTCGCCGAAGCGGCGATGGACGTGGCGAACACGGCGCTGTCGCAGCGCATTCAGCCCCGTCTCCAGGTCGCGCTCGACGCGGTGCGGCTCGCCGCGGCGTCCCCGGCGGGCCGCACCGCGGGCGTCCAGCTCGCCCGCGGTCGGGTCGAGCGGGCCGCGGGCGACGTCGACTCGGCGCTCGCCGCGTTCCAGGCCTATCTCACCATCGGCGGCGACTCGGGACTGGGGCTGCTCGAGCTGGCGCGCACGTACTACTTCGCGCGCCGGCCGGCGGAGGGGTGGCGCGCGTATTTCGCGGGCGCGCGCACCGGCCGCTCGGCGACGGCGGTGGACTTGTACCGCGCGGATCTGGGATACGTCGCGCGCCCCGAGGAGCTCACGCCGTTCGACGGGTTCACCTCGGCGGGCACGCGCGCCGCGTGGCTGGAGCGCTTCTGGCTCCGCCGCGACGTCGCCGAGGCGCGCAACCCGGGGGAACGGCTCGCGGAGCACTATCGGCGCTGGTTCTACGCCTGGCACAACTACCGGCTGGTGAGCCGGCACCGGCACTACGACATCACGGAACGCTACCGCTCCGACCAGGGTGAGTTCGACGACCGCGGCATCATCTATCTCCGCCACGGCCAGCCGGACAAAGTCGCCACATACCCGTGGGTGCCGGGGCGCCTCGAGCCGAATGAGACATGGCTGTATCACCGGCCGGGTGGCGACCTCGTTTTCCACTTCGTGGCGCGCGAGGACGTGCAGGATTACAAGCTGGTGGAGAGCCTCGCCGACGCGCTGACGGCCGGATTCGGCGGGGCGCTGGCGCTGCAGGGGCGGCGCGACCTGCTGGACCACACGACGAGCGAGCTGTTCGCGTCGCGGTCCGACATCAGCCCGATCTACGCGCGACTCGCCAACCCCCTGGGCAGCGCGACGGTGGGCGGGACGCTCGCGACGGAACGCGATCTCGGTCAGCGGAGCATCGCGCTCGGGACCAACACCGACAGCTACCACCGCGCGTTCGCGGAGCCGCTCGAGACGGTCGCGTCGGAATTCGTAGCCGGCGCCCGGCCGGGCCCGGGGCAGGAGCTGCACGTGGTCTTCGCCATCCCGGCCCCGCGCCTCGTCCCGGTCGCGGCGTCGGGACGCGTCACGTACGGGCTGACGTTCCGCCTCTTCGTCTCGGACTCGAGCGACAGCCTGGTGGCCCGGCTCGACACGACGCGCGTCTTCACCGCGCCGCAGCCGCTGCGTGCGGGCGCCTACCTCACCGGGCAGCTCGCGCTCCGGGTCCCGCCGGGGCGCTACCGCTATCGCCTGCTGGTGGCGGCGCCGGGCCGTGACGCCGGCGATCTCGTGACGCGGGACTCGATCGCCGTCGGCAGCTTCGACGGCGCGCGCTTCGCGGCGAGCGACCTCGTGCTCGGCCGCCAAGGATCGGGACTCGCCTGGACGCCGGGGCCGGATACGATCCCGCTCAACCCGCTGGGCCGGTTCCCGGAGGGCGGCTCGGCGGAGCTGTATTACGAGGTGTACGGGCTCGCGCCCGGCGCGCCGTATCACACCGTCGTCCGGCTCGAGCGGGAAGGACGGCGCTCGCTGTTTCACCGGCTGTTCGGCGGTGGACAGGCGCCGGTGCTGTTCGAGTTCGACGCGCCCGCCGACGGGCCGGTGACGCGGGTGCGCCGCGCCGTCGACCTGCGCGACGCGTCGAAGGGGAGCTACGTCCTCGCCGTCGAGGTGCGCGACCCGGCGACGGCCGCGTCGCTGGTGCGCCGCCGCCAATTCGTCATCGTGTCGCGCTAGTCGGTTGACACCCGCTCCGACGCGCCCGTAAGTTTCCGCGTCCCTCGGAGAATGGATGTATTGTTCCCGCTGCGGCACCCAGAACGACGACACCAGTAAATTCTGCCGCTCCTGCGGCTTGGATCTCGCGGCGACTCCGATCCAGACCCCGCAGGAGCTGACCGAGCTTGAGCTCGTGCGGGAGCAGCTGAAGGACGAGTACGAGATCCTCGACGAGCTCGGGCGGGGCGGCATGGCGATCGTCTTCAAGGCGCGGGAGAAACAGCTCGAGCGCGACGTCGCCATCAAGGTCCTGCCGTTCTCGCTCGCCTTCGACAAGGAGTTCGTCGAGCGGTTCCAGCGCGAGGCCCGCACGTCGGCCAAGCTCGAGCACCCGGGGATCATCCCCATCTACCGCGTCGGCAAGTCCGGCCGGGTGATCTACTTCGTCATGAAGTTCCTGCGCGGCAAGCCGCTCGCCTCCGTCCTCGGGGCGCGCGGCTCGTTGCCGCCAGGCGAGATCCGACAGGTGCTCGTCCAGGTCGCGCGCGCCCTCGCCTACGCGCACAAGAGCGGCATCGTGCATCGCGACATCAAACCCGACAACATCATGTTCGACGAGCACGGCCAGGCGGTCGTGACCGATTTCGGGATCGCCAAGGCGGCGACGGGCGGGAAGCTCACCGGCACGGGCATGTCGATCGGCACGCCCCACTACATGAGCCCCGAGCAGGCGCGCGCGCAGGCACTCGACGGCCGCAGCGACATCTACTCGCTCGGCGTCGTCGCCTACCAGTGCCTCACCGGCAGCGTGCCGTTCGACGGCGAGGACTCCTTCTCCATCGGCTACAAGCACATCATGGAGGAGGTCCCGCTGCCGCCCCTCGAGACCTACGACCAGCGTACCCTGTTCGAGATCGTCCGGAAGATGATGGCGAAGGGGCCCGACGATCGTTTTCAGAGCGCGGACGAGCTCGTCAACGCCCTCGAGGCCGGCGGCGGGTTCGCCGCCGTCGGGCTCTCGACCGCCCCCACCCGCGCCATCCCGTCGCTCGCGGGCGCCCGCCTCGCCGGGGCGCCCACAACGCCCATCCCGCGCACGCCGACCGGGGCGCGGCTCGCCGCTGCCGTCGAGCCGCACCACCGTTCGGTGGGCGCGGGGATCGCCCTCTGGGTCTTCGTCGTCGTCGTGGCCCTCGGCGCCCCCGGTCTGTACGCGTACAAGAAGGGCTTGCTCTTCTTCGCGCGGGCCGCGGTCCCCGACTCGGTCGCCGCCGCCATCCACGACACGGTCGCGCAGCGCCTGCTCGGGGACGCCGGCGACGCCGGCGCGGCGGACACCGCCGCCACCACGTCGCCTCCCCCCGTCGACACGCGCGGGCCGGTCGCACCCGGTACGCCCGGGAGACTCACCCTGCAGGGCGTGCCGACGGGCGCCCGCGTCACCCTCAACGGACAGCCGTTCCGCGGTACCCAGGGCGACGTTCCGCCCGGCACGTACAAGCTCGCCGTGCGGGCGGCGGGGTTCGCGCCGTACGAGCGACCGCTGGTGATCACGCCGGGAGCGCCGCTCAGCGTCAGGGTCGAGCTGGAGGAGGCCACGGTCGCCGGGGGGGAGGGTGGCGCGGGTCCCTGCGACGTCTTCGGGCCGTCCTACAACCAGGACCACATTTGCTACACGACGCCGCCCGTGCCGCTCTCGCTCACGCGGATCCCCGTCCCGGCGGACGCGACGATCTTTCCGCGTCAGGCGATCCTCCTGCTCCATGTCTCGCGCGAGGGCGCGACGCTCGAGGCGCGCGTGTTCGGCCCCTCCAACCTCGCAACGTTTAACGACCAGGCGATGGACATGGCCAGGAACCTGCGGTGGAATCCCGCGCAGAAGAACGGTGAGCCTGTCGACGCGTGGGTGCAGTGGCGGTTCGAGCCCGTGAGGCAGTAATCAACATCCACGCGACCGCCTTCATCGCCCCGGGCGCCGTGGTGCTCGGGGACGTGACGCTTGCCGCGCGCGCCAGCGTGTGGTACGGCGCCGTGCTGCGCGGCGACATGGCGGCGATTGTGGTGGGCGAAGCCACCAACCTCCAGGACGGGACGATCGTGCATGTGGACGAAGGCAAGCCCGCACGGATCGGGGCCCGGGTCGGCGTGGGCCACCGTGCCATCCTCCACGGCTGCACGGTCGAGGACGACTGCCTGATCGGCATGGGCAGCGTTCTCTTGAACGACGTCCACGTGGGCACGGGGAGCGTGGTGGCGGCGGGCGCCGTGGTGCCTGAGGGAACCCGGGTGCCACCGGGGTCGTTGATCGTGGGCGTGCCTGCCCGGGTGACGCGCCGGGTGGACGACGCGTTGCGGGAGCGGATCCGGCTCACCTGGGAACACTACGTAGCGGAAGCCGAGCGGCATCGCGCGGGCCGGTTTCCGATCGCACGAGCAAGTTTGTGATGTGAATTCGTGAAAGTGTTGTGCGCGCGGCGCCGGACGCGCGTGTTGCCCCGACGAGCCGACGGGCGTACCTTGCCCTTCCGCGTTTTTTGTCTCGCGCGCTGTTAAATTTCCGCTATGGCACGCGCTTTGAGCATGCTCACACCGTGAGGGACGAGCCAGCATGACCGCTGCCACCCGTAAAGGGACGCTCGATCTGAGCCCCAACGCCATCACCGTGCTCGAGCGGCGTTACCTGGTGAAGGACGACCAGGGCGCGCCGGTCGAGCAACCCGAAGACCTGTTCTGGCGGGTCGCCCGCACCATCGCCGAGCCGGACGGACGCTACGGCGCCTCCGCCAAGGCGGTCGAGGGCCTCGCCGAAACGTTCTTCGAGCTGATGGCCACGCGCGTGTGGATGCCGAACTCGCCCACCCTCATGAACGCCGGCCGGCCGCTGGGCCAGCTGTCGGCGTGCTTCGTGCTGCCGGTAGACGATTGCCTGTCGAACGGCCAGAGCGGCATTTACGACACGCTCCGCGCCATGGCGCTGGTGCACCAGTCGGGGGGCGGGACGGGCTTCTCGTTCTCGCGCCTGCGTCCCCAGAACGACGTGGTGCGCTCGACGATGGGCGTCGCCTCGGGTCCGGTGTCGTTCATGAAGCTGTACGACGCCTCCACCGACGTGGTCAAGCAGGGCGGCACCCGCCGCGGGGCCAACATGGGCATCCTGCGGGTGGACCATCCCGACATCCTCGAGTTCATCGCCTGCAAGGACGACCTTACGCAAGTGACGAACTTCAACATCTCGGTTGCCGTCACGGACGCGTTCATGCGGGCGGTCGAAGACGGCACGAGCTACGCCCTGATCCACCCGCGCCACGGGGCCGTGGTCGGTCAGCTCGACGCCCGGGACGTGTTCCGCAAGATCGTCCATGGCGCCTGGAAGACGGGGGAGCCGGGGGTGTACTTCATCGACCGGGCGAACTACTACAACCCGGTGCCGCAGCTCGGGAGCTACGAGGCGACGAACCCCTGCGGCGAGCAGCCGCTGCTTCCCTACGACGTGTGCAACCTGGGCTCGATCAACGTCGGCCTGTTCGCGCGGGACGGAGACGTCGACTGGGACCGCCTGCGGACGGCGGTGCACCTGTGCACCCACTTCCTCGATAACGTGATCGACGCGAACCGCTACCCGCTCGCCGAGATCGACGCGCTCGCTAAGCGCATCCGGCGCATCGGGCTCGGCGTGATGGGCTGGGCGGATCTGCTGGTGCAGCTCGGGCTGCCCTATAACTCGGACGAGGCGGTGGCGCTCGGCCGCAGGCTCATGGAGTTCGTGGACGAAGAGGCGAAGGTCGCGTCGGAGAAGCTGGCGGAGCAGCGCGGGGTCTTCGCGGAGTGGGAACAGTCGATCTGGGGTCCGGACGCAAGCTGCGCCCGCGGGCCGCAGGGCGAGCGTGTCCGTCCGATGCGCCGGCTCCGCAACTGCAACCTCACCACGGTCGCGCCCACGGGAACGATCTCGATCATCGCGGGGTGCTCCTCGGGAATCGAGCCGCTGTTCGCCGTCGCCTTCATGCGCAACCAGGCCGGCGTGCTAATGCCCGACGTCAACGTGGACTTCGTGCGCCTCGCGAAGCAGGAGGGCTGGTACTCGGACGCGCTGATGCAGCGGATCGCCGCGGCGGGCCACATCCACTTCGACGAGGTGCCCGCCAAGTGGCAGCGCGTGTTCGTGACGGCGCACGACGTGACCCCCGAATGGCACATCCAGATGCAGGCCGCCTTCCAGGAGTTCACCGACTCGGCGATCTCCAAGACCTGCAACTTCGCCAACGACGCGACCGAGGACTACGTCGAGAAGATCTACCGCTATGCCTACAAGCTCGGCTGCAAAGGCGTGACGGTGTACCGGGACGCGTCACGCGAGATGCAGGTGCTCTCCACCGGCTCCACCGCCAAGAAAGTCAAGGAGCAGGCGACGGGAGGAGCGGAGGAAGACGGTCAGCGCGAGCTCGCGGAGGCGCTGGGCCGCGTCGCCGAGCTCGACGCCGAGCTCGGGCGCACGCGCGCCCGGCTGCACGATGCCGAGGCGGAGAACCTCCAGCGCCGTGCCAAGCGCTCGCGCCCCGACCTGTTGAAGGGCTCCACGCGCCGCGTCGAGACGCCGCTGGGCACGATGTACGTCACGATCACCGAGGATGAAAAAAGCCAGCCGTTCGAGGTGTTCATCTCGCTCGGCAAGGCCGGCGGGGCGCTCATGGCGGACGTGGAGGCGATCGGCCGCCTGATCTCGCTCGCCCTGCGCTCCGGTATTCCGATGACGGAGATCTACCGCCAGCTGCGCGGCATTTCGTCCGACCGGGCCGTGGGTCTGGGCCCGAGCAAGGTGCTGTCGGTGCCCGACGCAATTGGCATCGCGATCGAGAAGTGGATGCAGGACAAGCAGGGCGTGCAGCAGGACTTGCTCGGCGCGGCGGCCCCGCCCCCGCGCGAGGTGGTTCCGGGGCAGGGGGGCCCGGCCGCGGTGCGCGCGGGGGAGCCTCAACAGGATTTCATCGGCGCCTGTCCGGACTGCGGGTCGCAGCTCGCCTTCGCGGAGGGCTGCGCCAAGTGTCACGTGTGCGGGTTCTCGGAGTGCGGGTGAGATAGCGTTCTCCGTTCGCCGCCATTACAGCTCTACGGTCGCATGCGGAACCCGGCCGTGGCGAAGTGGCGGTCGAGCGTGAGCGCCTCCGTTATCGCGCGCTCCGCCATGACCGCGAAGCTGACGGCGTCGATGAATGAGAAGTCCTGGTCGGCGTACCGCTCCAGCCAATCGACTACCGCGCGCGCCTCGAGCGCTCGCGTGCTCCGCACCACGACGTTGGGCACTCGGTCCACATGCCGGACGAACGCGAGGGCCGTACTTCGGGTCGTACGACGCATGAGCAAAGCGTGCGTCTCCGCGACGACCAAGTTCGTCGTGACGATCGCGGTACCCCGCTGAATCTGCTGTTGGAGCGCCACGGAGAGTGCAGCGTGGTCCGGGTCGCGCCGCACGGCAAGGGCATACCAGGCGCTCGTATCGACGAATAGCTCACCGGCCACGGCGCCGCGGTCGCCCGGCCCGTGGACGCCTCCAACTGGCTTCCTCACTGTCGGCGAGATAGCGGTCGTGTGCCCGCGCGACGTTGTACCCTGGTCCGCGCCCCCGCGCACGGTCGGCAAGGCCAACGATTTGGAGAGCGGGGTGCTTATCCGGGTCGAGCACCGCGCGTTCTAGCGCCTCGAGCCCCTGGCGCAATACACCGGACTTCGTCACCCCGAGCTGACGCGCCAGCCGACCGAGCCGGGCGCGCGCTTCGGGATCGAGGTACACCTGGACGGGTTCCCCGACGCGGCGCGCACTCATGACTCGGTCTCATGACAGTATGACATCACTCATGATACCAGGCGACCCACACAAGGGCAAGGAGTCACCGCCGCGACCCTTATCGTAGATCTGCCTCGAGCAGCGTCGCCGCGTCGGTTTTCTCGTCGCGGTACTTGATGATCACGGGAGTGTAGAGCGAGAGCCCCCAGCGGGCGGCCGCCGCACCGGGTACGACCCGCGCGCCGGGCACGACGACCGCCCCGGAGGGAATCTCGAGCGGTCCCTCACCGGACCGTCGGTAGATCTGCTCCCGCACCACGTCGTACACTGCCGTCGAGCCCGTGAGGATCGTGCCCGCGGCGAGCACGGCGCGCGGCCGCACGATCGTGCCCTCGTAGATCCCGCACCCCCCGCCCACCAGCACGTCGTCCTCCACGATCACGGGGAGTGCGCCGACCGGCTCCAGCACCCCGCCGATCTGCGCCGCCGCCGACAGGTGCACCCGCTTGCCGATCTGCGCGCACGACCCGACGAGCACGTGACTGTCGATCATCACGCCTTCGTCGACGTACGCGCCGACATTCACGTACATCGGCGGCATGCAGACGACGCCGGGCGCGACGTAGGCGCCGTCGCGAATGCTCGAGCCGCCGGGCACGATGCGCACCCGGTCGGCGAGCGTGGTGGGCCGCAGGGGATAGGTGTCCTTGTCGAAGAAGCGCGAGCCGGCAGCGGCCGGCATCTCGACCAGCGCACCGATCCGGAATCCGAGCAGGATGCCGCGCTTCACCCACGTATTGACGCACCATGCTCCGGTCGACGTCCGCTCCGCGGCGCGAACCTCGCCCCGGGCGAGGGCGGTGCGAAACTCGGCGAACAGCGCCCGATCGGCGTCGCCGTAGCTCTGGCGCTCGGTCGCCGTGAGCGCTTCGACGCGCTCACGCAGCGACATGCGCCGCGCCCTGGAGGAGACCCAGCTCGGCGAGCGCCGCGCGCACCCGGGCGCGCGTCTGCTCCTGGACCGGCACGAGCGGCAAACGAAAGTGCTCCTCCAGCAGGCCCAGCGCGGCCAGCGCGGCCTTGACCGGGCCCGGGTTCGATTCGATGAAATTCGCCTCCATGAGCGGCAGCAGGCGGTAGTGCAGGGTTCGCGCCGCGGCCCAGTCGTCGCGCAGCGCCAGGTCGGTGAGTCGCGCCATCGCGTCGGGCACCTCGTTTGACGCCACCGACACGACGCCGTCGGCGCCCAGCGCCATGAGCGGCAGGGTCATGGCGTCGTCGCCCGAGAGCACGCAGAAGTTCGGGGGCCGGTCGCGCAGGATCGCCATGATCTGGGACAGATCGCCCGAGGCTTCCTTCGTCCCGACGATGTTGGCGCGTTCGCGGGCGAGCGTCAGCGTGGTGGCGGCGGTGATGTTGGACGCCGTGCGGCCCGGCACGTTGTACAGCACCACCGGGAGGTCCTCCACGGCTTCGGCGACCGCCCGAAAGTGCGCCACCAGGCCGGCCTGGGTCGGTTTGTTGTAATAGGGCGCCACCACGAGGATCGCGTCGGCGCCGGCGCCGCGGGCGGCGCGCGCCCGCTCGATCGTGACGGCGGTCGCGTTGCTCCCGACGCCGGCGATCACCCGCGCGCGCCGGCCCCGGCCTGCCACCTCGACCGCGAGCGTGATGAGCCCTTCGTGCTCCCGCGCATCCAGCGTCGCCCCCTCCCCCGTCGTGCCGCAGGGCACGAGCAGGCGCACGCCGCCCGCGATCTGGCGCTCGAGCAAGGCGCGGAACCGCGCCTCGTCCACCGCGCCCGTCGCGGTGAAGGGAGTCACGAGCGCGGTTCCGCATCCGCGCAGCCATTCCACGCGCAGCGTCATACGACCTTCCTTTCCATCTCCAGCATGTCGTCCAATACGTCCGCGAAGGCGTACATGCCCCGCCGGCTTCCTCCGGACAGCCAGCGTGCCGCGAGCAGGGCGCCGGCGGCGAACGTGTCGCGACTGCGGGCGGTGTGGGTCAGCAGGATCTGATCGCCCAGTGAATCGAACCCGACGCAGTGGGTGCCCGGAATGTGGCCCGCCCGGGTACTGGTCAACGGCACGTCGGACCGTCCCAGCCCCCGGAGCAGGATATCCTTGAGGAGGAGCGCGGTGCCCGAGGGCGCGTCCCGCTTCCCGGCGTGGTGCGCCTCCTCGATGAACGGGTCGTAGCCGGCGAGCCCGTGGAACAGCGCCGCCGAGCGTGCGACGATCTGATAGAACAGATTGACTCCGATCGAGAAGTTCGCACCGTAGACGAGCGCTCCCCCCCGCTCGTCGACCACCCGCCGCACCTCCGCCTCCCGGGCCTGCCAGCCGGTCGTGCCCTCGACGAGGGGTACCCCCGCCCCCGCGCACGCGTCGACGTGCGCCGGCACCGCGTCCGGCGCGGAGAAGTCGATGGCCGCATCGTGGCCGGGGAGCAGCCGGGCGACGTCGGCCGTGTTACGGGCGGTGAACACGGCGCCGATTTGATGTCCTGCTCCGGCGGCGTGGGCTGCGGCGGCGCGTGCCATGCGGCCGAACCCGAACAGCGCGAGCTTCATGCGGCGCCATTCCCGCACAGCAGCGCGCGGACCAGGCGCACATACATGTCCGCGCCGGCGGCCAGCTCCTCGAGCGAGATCCGCTCGTGTGCCGTGTGCGCGTCCAGGATCGACCCCGGTCCGATGAGGAGCGGCGAGCCCCAGTTCGCCAGATGCGGAATGTCGGTGGTGAACCGGACGAGACAGGTCTCGAATCCCGGCACGGTCGTGAGGCGGACGGGGTTCACGGCGGTCAGGTACTCGATGCGGGCCCGCCCATCCACGGTCCGCTCGAGCAGCTGCCTCACGGGCGCGGCGTCGGTCACCAGCCGGATCTGCAGGTCGGCCCGCGCGTCGCCCGCCACGACGTTGGGCCGCGAACCGCCCGCGATCACGCCGATGTTCAAGGTGGTGTCGCCGAAGAACGGATCGGTCGGCCAGGGCGTGCGCCGCACGTCGGCGAGCACGTCGAGCAACGGATCGATCGCCGATCGCCCCTGCTCGGGATAGGCCGAGTGGGCCGTGACGCCCTCGGTCCGCAGGGACAGCCGGAGCGAGCCCTTGGAGCCGGCGGCGAGCTTGTTGTCGGTCGGCTCGCCGTCGATCAGCCAGCGGCACTCGCGGGCGCGCGGATGCGCGTTCGCGGCCCGCGCGCCCGCGCTCCCCATCTCCTCGTCCACCACGAACAGCAGCCCGATCTCGCCCACCCCCTCGGCCCGGAGCCGCTCGGCCGCGGTGATCTGGGCCGCGATGATGCTCTTCGCGTCACACGCGCCGCGCCCGTACAGAAAGCCGTGCTCCTCCCGCGCCGGCAGATGGGGCGGCACCGTGTCGAGGTGCGTGGACAGCACGACTCGCGGGGGGCGGTCGGTCGTCGCCAGGACGTTGGGGCGGCCCGGCGCGGCCTCGAATACTTCCACTGCGTAGCCCAGCTCGGCGAGGTGCGCCGCGACGAAGCGGGCTGCCTCGGCCTCCTCGCCGGACGCGGACGGAATGTTCACGAGCTCCCGCGCCAGGGCGACGAGCTCGCTCATGACGCCGCCCGGCCGATGGCGGCGTCGGGGCCGGTCGCTGGGCGCGCGTGCTCGAAGCACGCCTCGTGCAGCCGGCGCACCGCCTCGTGCACCCGGTCCTCCGCAATCACGAAGGTCAGATTGACCCGCGAGGCGCCCTGGGAGATCAGGGAGACGTTGATGTCCTGCACCGTGCTGAAGATACGTGCGGCGATCCCGGGCGTCGTGCGCAACCCTTCGCCGACGACACACACGATCGCGCGGTGCGGCTCGACGCTCACCTCGCCCAGCGCGCGCAGCTCGCTCACGATGGCGGGCAGCGCGCGGGCGTCCTCCAGGGTGAGCGATACGCTGACTTCCGACGTGGTGACGACGTCCACCACCGTGCGATGGCGGTCGAACACCTCGAACAGCGCGCGCAGGAAGCCATACGCCCCCAGCATGCGGGTGGACGCGATCTGCAGCACCGTGATCCCCGTCTTGTGCGCGATCGCTTTGACGGCGCCGGGCCACACGGCGGGCTCTGCCGCGACCACCGTTCCGGGGTCGTCGGGGGCCAGCGAATTGCAGATGCGCACCGGAATACGCCGGGCGGTCGCCGGCTCGATCGTCTTGGGGTGCAGGACCTTGGCCCCGAAATACGCGAGCTCGGCGGCTTCGGCGTACGACAGACGGGGAATGGGGCGCGCGCCGGGGACGACCCGCGGATCGGCGGTGAGCACGCCGCTCACGTCGGTCCAGATCTGGATTTCTCGGGCGGCGAGCGCAGCACCCACCAGCGCGGCGGTATAGTCGGAGCCGCCCCGGCCCAGCGTCGTGGTCCGACCGCTCGGGGTCGCGGCGATGTAGCCTCCCAGCACCGGGACCAGCGCGGCCTCGAGGAGCGGGACGAGCTCGACCTGCGTGTGACGCTCCGTTTCGGCTGGGAGCGGCGTCGCCCTGCCGTGCGTCTCGTCGGTGATGACGCAGCGGCGCGCATCCACGGCACGGGCCGGCACCCCCGCGGCCGCGAGCGCCGCTGCGAGCAGGCTGGCGGACAGTCGCTCGCCGTACGACACGATCTCGTCCTGCAGTGCCGCGGGCTGTTCCGCCCGCCCGGCCAACCTGTCGAGCAGGCCGGTGAGCTCGTCGCGGGCGTGTGCGAGCTGGTCCTGGAACGGCAGGGCGGCGTCTCCCTGCAACAGCGCGCGTCCGACGCCGTCATGCCGGGCGAGCTGCTCGTCCACGATGCCGCGGGCGCGGGCCACGTCGCCCTCCGCCGCGGCCGCCGCGCCGGCGAACAAGGCGTCCGTCATGCCGGCGAGCGCCGACACCACGACGACGGGCCGCGGTCCCCCGTGCCGGCGCACGATGGTCACCACCCGCGTGAACGCCGCGGCATCCGCCACCGACGTGCCGCCGAACTTGAGAATCGTGACATCACTCACGGTCGTCTGTAAAGCACGTCCGATGACGCGACTCGTGTCAAGCTCGGCGTACGTTGCGGGAGCGGAGCTCCCGCTCGACCTCGGCCAGCGTCGGCTCGATCTCGACAGGCGGATTGGCGTGGGGCGGTCGGGGGTCCGCGTGCTGATGGTAGCGCGTCACCGAGTCCGGATCCTTGAGGAGGTGCCCGGTGAGCACCGCCACGACGCGCTGCTCCGGGGCGATCACGCCATCTCGCAGCAGCTGCCGCGCGCCGGCGACGCTGGCCGCGCTCGCCGGCTCGCATCCGACGCCCGCGCCGTCCACGACCGCCTTGGCCTCGAGAATCTCCTCGTCCGTGACGGCCGTGACGACGCCGTGGGTCTCCCGAATCGCCCGCACCGCCCGGTCGTAGGACGCCGGGTTGCCGATGTTGATCGCGCTGGCCACGGTGCGCGGCTCGACGCGGTGACGCCGCGCGAACCCCTCCCGGAAGCTCGCCGCGAAGGGGGCCGCCCCCGCGGCCTGCACCGCCGCGAGCCGCGGCGTGTCGGTGACGAGCCCCCAATCGCGCGCTTCGGCGAGCGCCTTCCCGAACGCCGCCGTGTTGCCGAGGTTGCCCGCCGGCAACACGATCCAGTCCGGCGCCGTCCAGTCGAGCTGCTGCAGCAACTCGAGCACGATCGTCTTCTGGCCCTCGACGCGAAACGGGTTGATCGAGTTGACCAGGTACAGCCCGAGCCGCTCGCGCGCCTGCTCGGCGAGGTTGAGACACGCGTCGAAGTTGCCGCGCACCAGCAGCGTGCGGGCGCCGTAGGCGATCGTCTGGGTCAGCTTCCCGAGCGCCACCTGCCCCTGCGGCACCATCACCAGGGCCGGGAGGCCGGCGAGGCCGGCGTACGCGGCGAGCGAGGCCCCGGTGTTGCCCGTCGACGCACACGCCAGCGCCGTCGCGCCGACGCGGCGGGCCTGCGTCACCGCCACGGTCATCCCGCGGTCCTTGAACGATCCGGTGGGATTGAGACCCTCGTGCTTGAGCAGGAGCCGGGGAAGTCCGGTCCACCGGGCGAGCGCGGGACACTCGAGGAGCGGCGTGTTCCCTTCGGGATAGCTTACGATCTCGCGCGCGGCCGTCGGCAGCACCGCCTCGAGGAAGCGCCACACCCCGGAATCCCGCGCGCCGTTTTCCGCGCGGCGACCGTCGAACCGGGCCCGCAGCGCCGCGCCGGTCACGGCGGGACGGGCGTGGAGGATCTCCAGCAGGCCGTGGCACGCGGGGCAGCGCACCTGCGCGTCGGTCTCGGCGAGCTCGTGCCCGCAGCTGGCGCACCGCTGCCGCGTCCCGCTCACGCGCCGGCGAGCTTCAGCACATCGTTGAGGATTCCGCCTGCGGTCACGGCAGGCCCCGCCCCCGGTCCGGTGATCACCAGTGGATTCTTGCGATACCGCGTCGTGGTGAAGATGAACTGGTTGTCGGTCCCGTTGAGCGACGCCATCGGGCTCGAGGCATCGACCACGACGAGGCCGACCCGAATGCGACGCCGGGTTACGATGGCGCGATAGCGCAGCGCGCCACCCCGCCGGCGTGCCTGCGCCAGGCGGCGTGTCCACGGCGCGTCGTACTCCTCCAGCCGGGCGAGGAACTCCTCCGGCGTCAGGCGCTCGGCCCCCGGCGGCACCAGCGACTCCACCGCGATGTCCTTCAGCTCACCGGGAAAACCGAGCAGTCGCCCGAGTATCAGCGCCTTCCGGGCCACGTCCATGCCGGAGAGGTCCTCACGCGGGTCGGGCTCCGGGTATCCCTTGGCGATCGCGCCGCGCAGCGCCTGCGAGAAGCGGCGGCCGCGCCCCAACTCGCCGAACAGATAGCCCAACGTGCCTGACGGACACCCCTCGATCCGCTGCACCCGGTCGCCCGATCCCACCAGCTTTGCATAGGTGTCCATGATCGGCAATCCGGCGCCGACCGTCGCCTCGTGCAGCAGCTGGCGCCCGTGCGCCGCTGCGGTGGCGCGCAGATCGTCGTAGCGTTTCCGGCTCACCGTGATGGGCCGCTTGTTGGCGAGCACGACGTGCATGCCGGCCGCCAGCGCCGTCCTGAGCGTCTCGGTCGTGTCGGCCGCGGTGACGTCCACCAGGATCGGATTCGAGAGCGCGTGGCGCGCCGCAAACGTCACGGCGTCCGTCGCGGACCCGCGGTGGCCGCCCCCTCCCTTGGCTTTCGCGAGCGGCGCGCCCTTCCCCTTGGCGGCGGCAAGGGCGGCGAGCCCGCGCGGCGACAGGCCGGCCGGATCGAACACGAACCCGCTGCGATCGACCAGCCCGACGAGCCGCAACCGCACCGCGCCGTGCTTTGGCTTCGCGATCAGCGGCGCCAGGGTGCGGCCGATCTGACCGAAGCCCAGGAGCACCACGTCGCTGCGCTCCGGGTGCGCGCCCATGCCTCCGCCGATCTTGCTGAGCTGGAAGGCGCCGTGCACCACCCGCACGGCGCGCGCCGCGTCGCCGGCGTCCACCACCAGCGACAGGTTCAGCTCCGAGGAGCCTTGGGCGATCGCGATGACGTTGATCTTCGCCTCGGCCAGCGCCGAGAAGACGCGGGCGGCGATGCCGGGGGTCCCCGCCATGCCGAGCCCGACGACCACGAGCGTCGCGGCGCCGGCGCGCACTTCCACGCGGTCGATTTCCTGCCGTCCGATCTCGCGCCGGAACGCCTCGTCGAGCCCCCGGCGCGCCCGCTCCGCCTGGTCCTCCGGGACGCTGAAGCAGATCGACTGCTCGGAGGACGCCTGGCTGATGAGCGAGACGGAGATCCCTTCGTGGTGCACCGCGGCGAAGGCGCGCGCCGCGATCCCCGGCACGCCGAGCATGCCGCTCCCGGTCACGGTGAGGAGCGCCTGCTTGGGGATCGCGGAGAGCGCCTTCACCGGGTAAGCATTCAGGGTGCGCCGCCGGGAGATCTCCGTCCCGAGTGACGCCGGTTCGGCGAACGGCCGGATTCGCACCGCGACGTTGCGCCGCAGCACCGGGACGAGCGCCCTCGGGTGCAGCACCTTCGCGCCGTAGTACGCCAGCTCGGCGGCTTCGCGCACGTGCAGCTGCGGGATGACGCGCGCGTCCGGCACGATGCGCGGGTCGGCGGTGAGCACGCCCGGCACGTCCTTCCAGAGGGAGACCTCCCGCGCGCCCAGCGCGCGGGCGAGCAGCGTCGCCGTGAGGTCGGAGCCGCCGCGCCCCAGCGTGACCGCCTGTCCGTCCGGAGCGGCGCCGAGGAAGCCGGGAACGACGGGGACGACGCCGCGGGCGAGCAGCGGGCGGAGCACGCGGCGCGCGCTGCGCTCGGTGCGTCCGAGATCGGGAGAGGCGTTGCCGAACGTCCCATCGGTGTGGATCACCTCCACGGCGTCCACGTAGGCGGCGGCGCAACCGGCGGTGTCGAGGGCCGCCGCGACGATGCGGGCCGAGAGGTACTCGCCTCGGGCGACGAGATAGTCCGTGGTCCGGGGCGTCAGCTCGCGCAGGACGCGCAACCCGGCCGCGAGCGGCTCGACCTCCGCGAAGGCGCCCTCGATTGCCTGCAGCAGCTCGTCTGCCCGCGGAGCGGCGCGGACGAGCGCGGCGACCGCCGCGCGGTGCTGCGCCGCCAGCCGGTCGAGGGTGGCGCGGGCGCCGTCCGCGTCGCCCCGGACGGCCGCGCCGGCGAGATCGAGCAGCGCGTCCGTCACGCCCGCCATCGCGGATACCACGACCACGAGGGGCGTGGGCCGCTGCGCCCGGATGACGGACACGGCGTGCGCCATGGCCGCCCCGTTCGCGAGCGAGGCTCCGCCGAACTTGTGAATCTCGAGAGGGTGTCCGGAGCGCGGCATGGTGAACCTCAAGAACAGCAAAGCCCGGGCAGTGCGTGCCGCGGGCGGTCGCTTTTTAGCACCTTGTTTAACGTGGCGGCAATACGCGGCAAATCACCACGCGACTTCGATTGTATCTTCATAGTTATCGCGGGGTTCGGCGAGCGTCAAGGCGCGAAAGGACGGGCGTGATGGGGAAGATCCGCGTCGGCATTCTCGGCGCCACGGGCACGGTCGGGCAGCGGTTCATCGCTATGCTGGAGGAGCACCCCCAGTTCGTGGTGACCGCGCTGGCCGCCTCGGACCGGTCCCAGGGGCGGGCCTACGGGGACGCGTGCACCTGGCGCCTCCCGAGCGACATCCCGACGCGGGTTCGGTCACTGGTTGTGCAGGCGCCCCGGCCGCCGCTCGACTGCGACGTCGTCTTCTCGAGCCTTCCGGCGGACGTCGCCGGCGAGACCGAGACCGCCTTCGCGCGCGCGGGGTTCGCCGTGGTGAGTAACTCCTCGGCTCACCGCCTCGATGAGTCGGTCCCGCTGCTCATTCCCGAGGTGAACGCCGAGCACCTCACGCTGCTCGACGGGCGGGAAGCGGGGCGGGGCAAGTGCGGTTTCATCGTGACCAACCCCAACTGCTCGACGGTCATGCTGGCGCTCGCGCTGGCGCCGCTCGCGGCGCGCTTCGGTATCGAGGCCGTCGTCGCGACGACGCTGCAGGCGGTGTCCGGGGCCGGGTACCCCGGCGTCGCGTCGCTCGACATCACCGACAACGTGATCCCCTATATCGCGAACGAAGAGGAGAAGATCGAGCGGGAGACCCTCAAGATCCTGGGTCGGCTGAACGGCGATCGCATCGCGCCGGCGCCGTTCGCGGTGAGCGCGCAGTGCCACCGGGTGAACGTCGTGGACGGGCACATGGCGGCGGTGCGGGTGAAGCTCTCCCGGCCTGCCGGGCTGGCGGAGCTGCGCGAGGCGTTCGCCGGGTTCACAGGCGAGCCGCAACGCTTGGGGCTGCACACGGCTCCCGCCCGCCCCATTCTCGTACGGGACGAGCCCGACCGGCCGCAGCCGCGGCTCGATCGCGATGCCGGGCGCGGCATGAGCGTCACGGTAGGGCGGATTGCGTCGGATCCGGTGCTCGGTCACCGGTTTGTGGCGCTGAGCCACAATACGATTCGCGGCGCCGCGGGGGCGGCGATCCTGAACGCCGAGCTGCTCGTGGCCCGGGGGTACCTCGCCGGCGCGGCGCGCTGAGCCACACGTGCGACGGCGCCACAGCTTTCCTCACCACGCGAAGCGGTCACCCGTCACATTCCGCGGGCTCGTTGCGTGTGACTTCGATCACGACCCCCGGTCACCGGGCCGTGTAGCTTTCTGGTGTGACGATTCCGTTCCGCCCGATCACCCCGACGCGCCTCCAGGCGAAGGGGTGGGCCCGAGTCGGGAAGCCGGGGGCGCACCTGCTGCGCCGCGGTGCGTGGTACGCCGTGGTGCGCATCTCCTCGAGCCACATCGTCGTGCTCGATGTGAACCGGCGTAACGTACCCGTCGACCGCCGCTTCCTCGAAATCCGCTATCATCCCCCGGAGCGCTGGAGTATCGTGCGGTGCGAGCCCCGCGAGATCCAGCGGGTCGGTCGCATCTTCCCCCTGACGTACGCCGTGTGCCCCAGCTGCCGGCACCGGCAGGCGTTCGAGGCGGACTCCAAGGAGTTGAGCTGCGAGCGCTGCAAGAAAATGGCGGGCTTGGCGTGGGATGAGCTGAGCTAGGCTACAGCGCCACGACCCGATTGCCGACCGAAACGATTCCCCCGCCCACGCCGACGCAGTAGAACCCCCTCATCCCGTCGTCCAGAAACTGCAGCGTCTCCTTCAACACGTCGGTCTCCACCACCCCGCCCAGCGCCCAGCCGCTGAACGGTCGGCAGGGATGCGCGACCTGGAGGACGTGCAGCCGCACCACCTCGTGGCCGTCGCGTGTGAGCAGCCCGACACCCCCAGTCAAGTCTTCCATCTTCACGCGCCCCCGCGCCTCCACCAGGATGTTCTCGCCCGCGCAGCCCGGTGTGATCCGATCGCCCAGCCGCGCGCGCATCACGTCGTAATGCGACGTGAAGCCGAGCGAGATGCCGTGCTCGCCATCCGGGTTCTTGGTGCTGGGGTGCATGCGGTGATGGATGTCGACCACCCAGGCGCCGTGGGCGGCCTCCCCCAGCGCACCGTCGGGCGACACGCTGAGCCGATCCACGGTGAGAATCGGAGCGGGGTCGTACACGCGATGCGGTTTCTCGCCCGTCTTGAGGGACGAGCGCTGGATCTGCAGCCGGACCACGTGACCGAGCTCGCGCATAACCAAATTTATCGAATCGTGGTATCATGTGGGGTCGCGATCCCCCAAATATGCGCATCACGCTAGGCTGGGCCCGAAGTGCCGACAACGTGGCGGACGTGCTCCGCCGCGGCGCGTGGTATCCAGTCGTGGAGGACGCCGCGGACGGACACGTCGTCGTCGAGGTACGGCGGCAGCGCATCCGGCTCAACCGCGCGGACGTGACGGTGCGCACCGAGCCCCCCGACCACTGGAGCGTCGTCGTTCGCACGGGAGTGTTGCGGCCCACCCTGGGAGGGAAGGGGATGGAGGTGGTCACCACCTACGCGGTCTGCCCGTTGTGCCACTACCGTCAGGACTTCGCCGGCAAGCCGGGGACGCTGCGCTGCGTGCGCTGCGGCGCGACCTCGCCCGTGGACTGGACGGAGACCTGCTAGCCGGGTCCCGCCGCGGCGGGATCGATCCGGTCGAACACGCCGCCCAGGAAGTGGACGGCCAGCGCTCCCTCGAACCCCACCACGCCCGAGCCGACCAGGCTTCCGAGCGGCAGCGTCCACAGCGTCGCCAGTCCGGCCGCGTGCGCCCCCACGCCGGTGATGCCGCCGGCGAGCCCCGCGGGCACGAGGGCGACGACCAGCACGATCATGCTCCCCGCCGTCATGAGAATCCGCTGCCCGGTCGCCTCGAGGCCCACCGCGCGATCCCGCCCCACGCCGATCCAAGCCGGGAAGAGCAACACCGCCGCGTTCTGCACCAGGACCAGCACCAGCAGCACCGCGGCCGTCGCCGGCAGCGCGGCGAGCAGCAGGGCCAGGCGATCGCCCAGCGGCGGCAGCTCGGGGCCCGGTCGGGCGGCCGTCGCCGCGAAGGCCCCCAGTAAGCAACTCCAGACGACGAGGCCGATGAGCGTCACCGGAGCTGCCACCTCGCCACCGACCACCTCCCGTCCGCGCACCGGGTAGCCCTTGAGCACGTCCAGCATCTCGAGGTCTTGACGCAGGTCGCAGCGCGCCGCGAGCGGCCCGAACACCAGGGCTATGGCGCCGAGCGCCAGCAGTATCACCGCCACCAGATCGAAGGCGCGCAGCGGCCCGCTCGCGAGCGCCATCGAGCCACCGATCACCAGGGCGACGGTGAGCACGACGGTGCGCTGGCTCAAGTCGCGGGTCGCTCCGACGGCGTTCTTCCAGAGGATGGCGCCGGCCGGTGCGCCGGTCGGTGCCAGCCGCAGGCGGATGGGGCCGGTCGATTGCCGGGCTCGCATGCTTCGCTCCCCCCATCGTCCCTGTCGCGCGGCCTCGATCCGCCGGGCCATCTTGGCCGCGTGCTCCACCGCGGCCTCCTCGAAGGCGAGCGTCGAGCGGACGACCCAGACGTAATGGACGGCGAGCACGAGCAGCGCCGCCGGGAGCCGGGTGGCGAAGGCCGCGGGGCTCGCGGCGAGGAGCGGCGCCACCAGCGCCTCGAGCGGCCACACCAACACCCCGAGCGCGCCGGAATGCATGACACTCGTCAGCGCCGCGTACCCCTGGGTGGGGCCGTCCTGGAAGGCCGTCACGATTCCGGGGAGCGCGCGGCGCAGGCTCCACCAGACGAGTGCCACGAGGCTCGCCAGTCCGAGCAGTGTGCCGAGCCGGCGCCGCAACCCCGTTACCCCGTGTTGCGTGAGACCGGCCCGCACCAGGGATGCCCCGGCGTAGTGCAGCTGCAGCGTACTGTACACCAGCCATAGCCCCACCACGCGGAATAGCCGCAGCCCCGTCACCTGACCGCTCGAGAAGACCAGCGCGGACAGGACGGCGGAAATGAAAAGCGGGAGCTGGGACCGGAGCAGCTTGAAGTCGACCACCTGACGCCGAGTGAGCGGGGCGGTGAACAGGTACTGCGTCTCGGCGAGACTGAACGTGAACGGCGTCTCGGCGCTCCCGAACAACCACTTCAGGAGCACGAGCGCGCCCACGAGCCCCACGGCCACGATCTCACCGCCGGGGGAGGCGATCGCCCCGAGCCCCGCGCCGCGGCGGGGCCGGAAAAAGAACCAGTAGAAGTACAACCCACCGACCACGAGCCCGATCAGGTACTTCGGCTGGCGCAGCCGCGCCACGCGACGCCGCGTCGCGTTGACCAGGGACCGGCCAGTGAGGTAGAGGGCCGCCGCGATCATGTGCCGGTGAGCGTCAGGAAAATGTCCTCGAGACTCCGCCCCCGCAGGTCGGGCCGCTCGGTCAGGATCTCCTCGATCGTGCCCAGGGCTACCTTGCGTCCCCGCTGCATGATGAGCACGCGCGTGCAGATCTCCTCCACCAGGTGCAGCAGGTGGGAGCTCAGAACGACCGCCGCCCCCTGCCGCGCGCGCTCCCGGATGGTTTGCTTCATCCGGCGGATCCCGGCCGGATCGAGTCCGGTCAGCGGCTCGTCGAACAGCAGCGCGCTGGGGTCGTGCAGCAGGCCGCACCCGATCACGAGCTTCTGCTTCATGCCGCGCGAGAGCTCCCCGGGCAGCGCCTTGGCTTTTTCGGAGAGCTCGAGCTCCTGCAGCAGGGCAGGGAGGCGCTGCTCCACGTCCGCCACCTGGTACAGCCGTGCGGTGAACCGCAGATGCTCTTCCACCGTGAGGTAGTCGAACAGATGGGGCTCGTCGGGCATGAAGGCGAGCAGGCGCTTGGCGGCGACCGGATCCCGCTCCATGTCGTGCCCGCCGATGCGGATCGTGCCCGCCGCCGGCCGGACGATGCCCGCGAGGCTGCGCAGCGTCGTGGTCTTGCCGGCGCCGTTGGGGCCGACCAGTCCGAGCACTTCACCGGGCGCCACGCTGAACGACAGGTCGCCCACCGCGGCGACGCTGCCGTACGACTTCGTGAGTCCCTGAACTTCGATCATGGGGCAGCAAATCTAGGGAAAACCACGGCTTGCGGCACACCGGGAAATGGTTAGTATGTTAATAGTCAACATATTAATAAACTCCGAGGTGTGCATGAGCGATCGCTCCGAGCTGGCCCTGCAGCTGACCGACGCCGTGGCTGCCGCGCAGGCGGCGGTGGAGCGCGCGGGCGATCGCGCCTTCCGTGCCTACAGGCTGTCGCACCGCGCCCACGCGGCGCTCAATGCCGTGGACGGGAGCGGCCCCGACGGCGGCCGGCCCAAGGACGTCGCCGCCGCGCTGGGCGTGTCCCGCGCCGCCGCCACCACGTTTATCCAACGGCTCGAGCTGAAGGGGCTCGTCGAGACGACGCCGGACGCCGAAGACGATCGGGGTGTGCGCGTGACGCTCACGCGGCAGGGGCTCGAGGTGCTGCTGCGCGTGGGCCAGCTCGAGCGGCGGCTCGCCGCCCGGGCCATCGAAGGGCTGCCGGCATCGGGCATCGCCCGGGCCGTGCACCTGCTCGAGGGATTCAAGCGCCGGCTGGAGGAGCGGCAGATCGGCGTCGTCCGCTAGATGCGGTGTGACACATGGTGAAGCAGGACGGCGCCGCCATCCAGGCCGCGGCGCGCGCCCTGCGCGCGGCGCCGCGCGTCCTGGTCGCGACCGGCGCGGGCATGTCACAGGACAGCGGCATCCCGACGTTCCGGGATGCGGCGGGTGGCCTGTGGGCGCGGTACGATCCGGAGGAGCTGGCCACCGAGGCGGCGTTTCGTCGCCACCCCGCGCGGGTGTTCGGGTGGTATGCGTGGCGCCGCCGCCTGGTGCGCGCTGCCGCGCCCCACGCGGGGTATCACGCGCTCGTCGCGCTGGAGGGCCTCGTGCCCGAGCTCGCCATCGTGACGCAGAACGTGGACGGGCTGCACACGCGGGCCGGCAGCCGGCGGGTGCTCGAGCTGCACGGGTCGCTGGAGCGGTTCTCGTGCCTCGACGCCCGCCACCCGTTTCCGGCCGACCGGGCCCCCGAGCCGGCCGCGGATACGGAGTGCGAGCCGCCGCGCTGCGAGCGGTGCGGCGCACCGGTCCGGCCCGACGTGGTGTGGTTCGGTGAGATGCTCCCCGAGCAGGTGACGGCCGAGGCGTGGGCGCTGGCGGCGTCGTGCCGGGCGATGCTGGTGGTCGGGACGTCGGGGCTGGTGCAACCGGCCGCTCAGCTTCCTCTTATAGCGCGCGAGGCGGGCGCGACGGTCATCGAGGTGAACCCCGACCCGACCGAGCTGTCCGACGCCGCGCACATCGTTTGCCGCGGTCGTGCCGGAGCGGTGCTGCCGGCGCTGGTCGCCGCACTCACGCAAGGAGCGACGCAGTGATCCGCCGCACCAAGATCGTCGTCACGCTCGGGCCTGCGACCGCGACGCCCGAGCGCATCGCCGGCCTGATCGAGGCGGGCGCCAACGTGATCCGGGTGAACGCCTCCCACGGCACGCCGGAGCTGCGGGCGGGGTGGATCGCGGCGACACGGCAGGCGGCCGACGACGCGGGCGCCCCCATCGCGATCCTCGTCGATCTCCAGGGCCCGCGCATCCGGGTCGGCGAGCTCGCCCAACCGCGGGTGCTCCGCGCCGGCGAGCAGGTGGTGTTCGCGCCCGAAGATGTGGCGCGGGGGGACGAGCTGCCCACCACCTATCAGGATCTCGCCAAAGACGCGCGCGTGGGCGCGCGCGTGCTCTTGGACGACGGGTTGCTCTCGGTCGAGGTGACGCGTATCGCCCAGCCACGCGTGGAGGGCCGTGTGGTGGACGGCGGCACGCTGACGTCGCACAAGGGGATGAACCTGCCCGGGCTCCACGTCAGCGCGCCCGCCCTCACGGACAAGGATCGCGAGGACGCCGGCCACGCGGTGGGGTGGGGCGTGGACTATGTCGCGCTGTCGTTCGTGCGCCGGGCGGACGACCTGGCCGAGCTGCGGCACCTCGTGCCCCCGGGGATCAAGCTCGTCGCCAAGATCGAAAAGGCGGCGGCGCTCGACGACTTGGACGGCATCCTCCGGGTCTCCGATGCGGTGATGGTGGCGCGGGGCGACCTCGGCGTGGAATTGCCGTTCGAAGAGGTGCCCGTGGTGCAGAAGCGCCTGATTCGCGAGGCGAACCGCCACGGCAAGCCGGTGATTACGGCGACGCAGATGCTCGAGTCGATGGTCCATCACCCCCGCCCCACCCGGGCCGAGGCCTCCGACGTCGCGAACGCGATCCTCGACGGCACCGACGCCGTCATGCTGTCCGCCGAGACCGCCGTCGGGGAGTATCCGCTCGAGGCCGTCCGCGCCATGGACCGGATCATCCGGGAGATGGAGCGCCATCCGCTCGCAGTGGCGCGGGACGAGCGCCGCGTGCCGCCCGGTCAGGACGTGTCCGTGGAGGATGCGATCGCCATCGGCACGAGCGCCGTCGCGCGCATGCTCAAGACGCCGCTGATCGTCACCCTCACCAAGGGCGGCTTCACCGCCCGTAAGGTCGCCGCGCTGCGGCCGCCGATCCCCATCCTCGCGGTGACCACGGAGCCCGCCACCTATCGCCAGCTCGCGCTCGTGTGGGGAGTCGCGGCGGTCCTGGTGGACCACGTCCCGAGTTACGACGCGATGCTCGCGGTGGTGCGCGACCTCTTGCTCAAGCGCGGCTACGGGCGGGCCGGAGACCGGATCGTCATGACGGCGGGCGTGCCGTGGGAGGTGTCCGGCGCCACCAACCTGCTCAAGGTCGAGGTCGTCTGAAGTGCGGCTCGTGTTCCTCGGGACGGGCACTTCCTACGGTGTGCCGCAGATCGGATGCTCCTGCCGCACCTGCACCTCCGCCGACCCGCGGGACAAGCGCACCCGGACTGCGGCGCTGATCGAGTCGGGCGGCCGGCGGCTGCTGATCGACACGCCCCCCGAGCTGCGACTCCAGCTCGTGGCGGCGGGTGTGACGGCACTCGATGCCGTGCTCTTCACCCACGCGCATGCCGACCACGTCCACGGCATCGACGACCTGCGCGCCTTCTCGGTGCGGCAGCGGGGCCGCCTCCCGGTGTACGGCGCGGCGGCCACGCTGGCGGAACTGGGGCGACGCTTCGGGTACATCTTCGACGCCGCCCCGGCCCAGCCGGGGACGAGTAAGCCCGAGCTCAGCGCCCATCCCCTCGACCCGGATGCGGAGACCGAGATCGCCGGCCTGCGGGTGCGCGCGCTCGCGCTGCCCCACGGCGACCGCACCGTGCTGGGATACCGCGTCGGACCGGTGGCCTACCTTACCGACGCGAAGGAGATCCCCGACACGGCCCGGGCCCAGCTCGCAGGACTCGAGGTCCTGGTGCTGAACGCCCTGTTGCCGCGCCCGCATCCGCTGCATCTCTCGATCCCCGAGGCTGTCGCGGCGGCGCTGCAGATCGGCGCGCGACGCACCTTTCTCACGCACCTCACGCATGACACGTCGCATGCGGAGCTGGCGGCGCGATTGCCGGACGGCGTAGCGCCGGCGTACGATGGACTGGTGATCGAGGTGGGCGCGGTCTAAATTCGACGCCAGGAGGGGTCTCATGTCGAACGATCACGCAGCGACGCTGCGCCGGTTCCACAATCCAGCGGTGCGCCAGAGCGCCGCGCTGGACGATCTGGTCCGGCAGGCCGTGTTCGGGTCCGGGCCCGAGCGGGAGCAGGCCCGCTGGCTCATTTGGGAGATCGGGCAGCACGCCGGCGTGCGCCCCGCCTCGATCCACGAGCTGTACCTGGCGCGGGGGCGGGGGGACGTCGCGCCGTTCACCACCCCGGCGATGAACGTGCGGGTGCTGGCCTACGACACCGCCCGCGCCGTGTTCCGGGCGGCAAAGCGGCTCGACGTCGGCGCCCTGATCTGCGAGATCGCCCGCAGCGAGATCGGCTACACGGAGCAGCGGCCGGCCGAGTACGTGGCCGTGATGACCGCGGCGGCGTTGCGCGAAGGCTTCACCGGGCCGCTCTTCATTCAGGGCGACCATGTCCAGGTCAACGCGAAGAAGTACGCGGCCGATCCCGAGACCGAGCTTCAGGCGCTGCGCACGCTGATCGACGAAGAGCTGCACGCCGGCTTCTACAACATCGACGTCGACACCTCGACGCTAGTGGACCTCTCCCAGCAAACGCTCGACGAGCAGCAGCGCGTGAATTACGAGCGGGCGGCCGAGTTCACGCGGTTCATCCGCGACCGCGAGCCGGAGGGCGTGACGGTGTCCGTGGGCGCGGAGATCGGCGAGGTGGGCGGCAAGAACTCTGACGTCCACGAGCTGAAGGCCTTCATGGAAGGGTACAACCGCACGCTGAAGCGGCTCGGCCCCTATGCCGGAATCAGCAAGATCTCGGTCCAGACTGGGACGAGCCACGGCGGCGTGGTGCTGGCGGACGGCTCGATCGCGAAGGTTCAGCTCGACCTGGAAGCGTTGCAGGCGCTGTCGCGGGACGCGCGCGGCACCTACGGCCTGGGCGGCGCGGTGCAGCACGGCGCGTCCACCCTGCCCGCGGAGGCGTTCGGTCGTTTCCCGGCGTGCGAGGCGATCGAGATCCACCTGGCCACGAACTTCCAGAACATCGTGTTCGACCATCCCAAGCTGCCCGCCGAGCTGCGCGGCGAGATCAACGCATGGGTCAAGGCCGAGTGCAAGGACGAGTGGAAGAAGGGCGACACCGAGCAGCAGTTCATCTACAAGGCTCGCAAGAAGGCGATCGGGCCGTTCAAACGGCGGCTGTGGGATCTCCCGGCCTCAGTACGCGAGGCCGTTGCGGCCGACCTGGAGAAGACGTTCGCCTTTCTGTTCGAGCAGCTGCGCGTCACCAACACGCGCGCCATCGTGGACCGCTTCGTGCGGCCGCCGCTGCAATCCCACGCCGAGCCGCGCGCCGTCGCCGTGGCCGCCCCGGACGATCTGGAGGCGGGGGAATGAGCGAGCGCGGCGCCGGGTTCGGGTCCTTCCTGCTCGGTCTCGGGATCGGGGCGGTGGTGGGTTTCCTGTTCGCTCCCGAGGGCGAGGCGACCCGCGGCAAGCTGGCGGGCAGGCTGCGCGGCCTGCGCGACCTGGCGAGCGAGAAGGTGGACGAGCTCGGGCAGCTGCTCGAGACCGACGATGACCCGGACTCCCCGTCCCCCACGGCCCGCGAAGCGCTCGAGCGCCGTCTCACCGAGGCGAAGCGCAGCCGGCGCGGCGCCAAGGCGCTCCCCCGGGCCGCGGAGGAGGACGAGCCGGTCGCGTGAGGGCCGAAGCCGGCTGGCATCGGTCGGTGACCGGCGTCGTCCGCCGCACGCTCGAGGCGGCCTACGAGGACAACATCCCGTTTCTCGCGAGCGCCCTGTCGTTCGACCTGCTGCTCACCGTCATTCCCTTCGTCGCGCTGTTGCTCGCCGTCGTGGGCTCCCTCGTTCAGCACCAGGTCACCACCCAGCAGGTCGATCTGCACGAGCTGCTGGCGCGCTTCCTCCCCACCACTCCGGGCGGGAGCACGGACCGGGCGTTCCAAGCCGTCGAGAGCACGCTGAGCGGCGTCGTGCGCCACCGCGGTCGGCTGACCGCGTTCGGCCTGCCGCTGTTCGTGTGGTTCTCGTCCCGGCTGTTCGGCGGCGTGCGGGCGGCGCTCAACGAGGTGTTCGACACCGACGAGCGGCGGCCGTGGCCGGTCGCGAAGCTGCTCGACCTCGCCATGGTGCTCGGCACCGGGACCCTGCTGGTCCTGAGCGGGCTCGTTGCGGCCTGGGAGGCGGGCAACGCCGCGCTCATGAGCACGTCGAGCTTCGCGCTCGACTGGCTGTGGCGCTTCAGCCTCGAGACCGCCGCGTTCGCCGCCGGCGTGCTGTTGTTCTTCGGCATCTTCAAGCTGCTCCCCAGCCGGCGGATCCACTGGCGCACGGCGCTGGTCGCCGCGGTCTTCTGCTCGCTCGGCTTCGAGGTGGCGAAACGATTGTACGCGCTCTACGTGCTGCGCTTCGCGACGCTCGATCGCCTCGCCTCGGACGCCAACGTGGTAGGCCTCGCCCTGTTCCTGCTGTGGGTGTACTACACCGCCTACCTCTTCCTCTTGGGCGGCGAGGTGGCCGAGACCTACGACCTGATGCGCATGCGACGCTCGCAGCGCGTGCAGCTGGGGTGACCGCGCCCCGGCCGATCGATCTCCGCAGCGACACGGTGACGCGGCCGTCGCCGGCGATGCGCCGCGCCATGGCCGAGGCGCCAGTCGGCGACGACGTCCTGGACGGCGACCCGACCACCCGCCGCCTCGAGCGGCGCGTCGCGGAGCTGCTCGGCCAGGACGACGCGCTGTTCTTCCCGTCCGGGACCCAGGCGAATCAGACGGGGATCGCTCTGCTCACACGGCCCGGGACCGAGCTCGTGGTCGAGGCGAACGCTCACCTGGTGCATTACGAGCTCGCCGGTGTCGCGGCGAACTGGGGTGTGCAGATCCGGCCGGTGGCGACGCCCGACGGCCGGCTGACCGGGGAACTGGTACGCGGGGCGCTGCGCCCCGCGTCCCCCCACGTGCCACGCGTCGGTGCCGTCGCCGTGGAGAACACCCACAACGCCGCGGGGGGCCAGGTGATGGCCCCGGCGGTCATGGCCGGGATCGTCGCCGCGGCCCGGCAGGCGCAGCTGCCCGTGCACCTGGACGGCGCCCGGCTGTGGAACGCCGCTGCCGCACTCGGCGTCCCCCTCGCCCAGCTCGCTCAGGGCGCCGCCACCGTGATGGTGAGTTTCTCGAAGGGACTGGGCTGTCCCGTCGGGTCGTGCCTCGCCTTCGCCGCGACCCACCGCGCGCTCGCCTGGGAGATTCGCAAGCGGCTGGGAGGGGGGATGCGACAGTCGGGAATCCTCGCCGCCGCGGCGCTCTATGCCCTGGACTGCAATCTCGGCCGCCTCCCCGAGGACCATGAGAACGCGAAGCTCCTCGCCGAGCGTCTGTCCGACTGTCCGACCATCCGACCATCCGCACCCGAGACGAACATCGTGATGCTCGATCTCGTCCGTGAGGCGGACACGGCGGATGGCGTGGTCCCGCGGTTGGCGCAAGCGGGCGTGCTGGTCGTGCCGTTCGGCGCGCGGCGGCTGCGCGCGGTCACCCATCTCGACGTGAGCCGGCAGGACGTGGAGCGGGCGGCCGAAGTGATCGCGCGCCTGCTCGCTTGAGCCCTCGCAGGGGGCACTTGAGAGTTTCCGTCCCGGGCGCCAACGTGGTGGGTGGCGATGACAGCCACGTCCTTTGTCCGCTGACGGATACCTTGAGCCGGGGGACCCTCCGGACCGCCCGGGGCCGCACTCCCCCCGGGCCGTGAAGCCATCGCGCCCAGTGTTTCCGCCCGCGCTCTTCGAGCTGGAGGAGGGCGAGCGGCCGGACGCGGGCCGCCGCTGGCTCCGCACGATAGCGCTGATCGTCGGCGGTGCGGCGGTGCTCGCCGCGGCGGTGTTCGCCGCGTGGTGGTTTCTCGGCCAGCCGCCGGCGCACGCGCCGGCGCACACGCCACCCGCCGCGCCCGCCGCCCGTCCGAGCGATCCGGTACAGCGCGCGCTCAAGGCTTACCAGCTGCGCTCTTCTTTGTTCGCGACTCGGCGGATGACGTGTGAGGATCTCGGACGCGGCCTGGTCGAGCTCGACGCCCAGTGGGTCCAATACAACCTGGCGCGACGCCGTGCGGGTCTCAGGGCCGATTCCGCACCGGAGTCCGCCGACCAAGCGCTCGCCCGAGCGGTGTCGCAAGCGGAAGACGACTTCGAGCAGACGAGGTGCCCGCGGCCGTGAACCACCTGGGTCGGGTCCGGCTCGTGCTGCTCGTGTTGGCTCTGGCTGCGTCAATGTCTGGGCATGCGTTCGGCCAAGGTAAGCCGCTGGGCAAGAGCGATCTCATCCGCCAGCTCACGCTGGGGATGCTGGGCAAGGCGGAGGTGACGGCCCTCGTGCGCCGGAACTGCGTCACCTTCCGGCCCACGGCACGCGACCAGGCCGATCTGCGCGCGGTCGGCGCGGACAACGCGTTCTTTGCCGCGATCGACGAGTGCCTGCGCGCTCGGGCAGCGGCGCGTCCCGGCGGCCGGGGCGGTCCATTGGCGGGAGCCGCGGCGGCCCCGAAGCGCCGCGCCGGCCCGGCGGGCACCGGGGGAGGTGGTGCTCGGGGCGCGCCGGGGGGGGCGCGCGGCGCGGCGTTACGTATCGTCGGGTCGCCCAGCGTCGCGGCGGACGCGGGCAGCGACGCGGCCGTGACGGTGCGGCTGCTGCGCGGCAACGCGCCGCTGGCGGGCACGCTGCTGCTGCTCACCGGCAGCGGGGCGATCCTGGGCGGGTCGACGGAGGATGCGCGGGCGCTCACGAACGCGCGCGGCGTGGCGACGTTCCGGATGGCGGCGGGCACGACCGCAGGCACCCACCGTCTCGCGGTGGCGCTCGCGTACGGGGCGCCGCCGCTCCCGGGCGGGCAGATCGAATTCGTCACGCAGCCGGCGCGCACGCTGCGCGTGACCGCGGCGCCGCGCGAGGTGACGCTGCGACCGGGCGCCGCGGGCGGCGCGGTCACGGTCACGGCCACGGATGCGTACGGCAACCCGCTGCGCGGCTTGCTGCTCGAGCTGCGGCCGGTGACGGCGGAGCTCGTCGGCGCCGCGCCGCTCCGGAACACCGATGAGCAGGGGAAAGCGACTTTCCCGCTGCTCCCTGCTGCCGTGCGGCGGGAGGGCGAGGTCGGCGTGTTCGCCCGCGGCGGGCGGGTCGCGTCGTTCAGCGTGCGGTTCCAGCCGCTCGTCGTGTCGGCGCAGCGCACGCAGTTTACCGGCGGCGCGGAGCAGCACGGCGTCGCGGGCGCTCCGTTGGCGCAGCCGCTGCTGTTCGAGGTACGCGACACGTCGGGCGTGCCCATCGCCGGGCAGTCGGTGGCGTTCGCGGTCACGGGCGGGGACGTGGCTCCAGCGAGCGCGCAGAGCGACTCGAGCGGAGCGGTCGAGGTGCGTGTCACACTGGGTCAGCGGGCCGGGCCGGTGGTCGTCACCGGCACGGTCGGACCCGTGACGAAGACCGCGATCGTATATGGGGACCCGGGTCCCCCGAGCGAGTTGGTCGTGTTGCGCGATAGCGTCCCGGCGTCGGCGGGCGGCGGCGGGGGCCCGCTCGCGGTGCAGTCGCGCGCTCCCATCGTGCTGCGGGTCGTGGCGCGCGACCAGTACGGGAACGATGTGGCGCTCACGGACCTCGGAGCCAGCGCGGCGGGGCAGTCGATCCGGGTCAGTGCCGCGTCGGTAGTGGACTCGCGGGGCGTCGTGCGGCTCGAGCCGCGCCGCACTGGGTCGGATGAGGTGCGGATCCGGGGCTCGGGGCTCGAGGTACGGGTGGCGGTGGCGGTGACGTTGCCGAGCGCGGTGGAGGGGTGGGTGTTCGGCGGTCGCGGCAGCTTTGTCGGGTTCGTGTACAGCTTCAAGCCGCTGTCGTATGTCCAGGGGCGCGCGGGATTTCGGGGTGAGGTGTTCGCGGGCCGCGCCCTCACCGCGCGGCTGCGGGTCGAGCTGGGAACGGGCTTCGGCTCGTTGAAGGCCGACACGGGGCGGGTAGAAGTGTCGGTCGCCCTGACCCAGGAGTACGTGCGTGCCGAGTACGGGCTGTCGCGCGAGGCGGCGGTCAGGCCCGTCGTGTCCTTGGGTGGCGGGGTCTTCAAGATTCTCTCGGACGATCCGCGCCACATCGTGTATCACAGCAGCCTGTTCTGGTTGGCAGGTGTGGGTGCCGACTTCACGTTGGGTCGCCGCGTCAGCGGTGAGTTGCGGATCGAGACGCATCAATTGAACGAGATGACGAGCTCGATTGTGAACGGTCACGTCGGCGCGCTGACGATGGTTACGGCCGGCGTGCGGCTGCGGCCGTAGGCAGAGGGACGGTTACGTCGGGCGAACCCCTTGAGGGAGGTGATGGGCATGGACATCTGGACCGCTGCGATGTGGGTCGGGAAGGTGGGCTTCGTCCTATTCTTCGTGATGTCAGGGGTCAATCATCTCGTGAACCACAAGGGGCTGACGGCCTACGCGCAGTCGAAGCACATCCCCCTGCCCGGTGTGGCGGTGGTGGTGAGCGGCCTGATGATGTTGGCGGGTTCGGCGATGATTCTGTTGTTTTGGCACCCGATCTGGGGCGCGGGGCTGCTCGTCCTGTTTCTCGTGACAGCGGCGTTCTTGATGCACAACTTCTGGACCGAGACCGACGCGATGATGAAGGCGAACCAGATGGCGCATTTCTGGAAGAATCTCACGATCGCGGCTGGGGCGGTGATATACTCGGTCGCGGTCCATATCGGATTTCATTGAGGCGAGGCGCTTACCTCTGACTTCTGCGGCTGCCGAGGTCGTCCTCGAGGCGTCTGCCAGGCCTAGGTTACGCCAGGCGCTGCGGGAGCTGTGGGCGTTTCGCGGCACGATCCTCGCGTTCGCCGAGCGGGACGTGCGCGTCAAGTACAAGCAAGCGGTGCTGGGCATCGCTTGGGCACTGATCCAGCCACTGGCGTTCCTCGGGATCTTCGTCGTGTTCTTCGGCCGCGTGGCGAAGATCGACGGCGACGGCATGCCCTACGCCGCGTTCGCGCTCACCGCACTGATCCCTTGGAATTATCTCGCCACGACGGTGTCGTTTGGCGCCAACGCGTTACTGAGCGACGCCGCGCTGGTGCGCAAGGTGTACTTCCCGCGCGAGGTACCGGTGCTCGCCGCGGCGGTCGCGTCGTGCGTGGACTTCGCCGCCGGGCTCGTGGCGTTTCTGGTGCTCGGCCCCATCTTGGGCGCGCATCTAACCTGGGCGGCGTTGCTCGCTCCGCTGCTGCTTCCGCTGGTGGCGCTCCCGGCGGTGGGCCTGTCGCTCGCGCTGGGCGCGCTCAACGTGTACTACCGCGATTTCCGCTACGCCCTCCCGCTCGGCGTTCAGCTCTGGATGTTCGCTTCGCCGGTGGCGTATCCGCTCACCAAGTTGCCTGCGCAGTGGCAGGTGCTGTACGCGTTCGTGAACCCGGTCGCGGGGCCGCTCGAGGGGTTCCGGCGCGTGCTCGGACTCGGGACCCTGCCGTCGGCGGAGTTACTTGCGGTGTCGGCGACTGGGGGGCTGGTTTGGCTATGGCTGGGTTATCGGTTGTTCAAGGCCATGGAGCCCAACTTCGCGGATGTGATCTGAGGCCATGACCTGGGCTGTGCGGTTCGAGGAGGTGTCGAAGCGCTACCGTGGCGGCGGACCTCGCTACGCCTCGCTGCGTCATGACGTGTCAGCCGGATTCCGCCGAATCGGTCGGTGGCTCTCGGGGCAACGCGAGGAGCCCAAGGGTACGCTGGCGCTCGATCGCGTGTCGTTCGAGGTCCAGCCGGGCGAGTCGTTCGCGATCATCGGGCCGAACGGTGCCGGGAAGACGACGGCTCTCCGGATCATCTCGCGCATCTCTTATCCCACCGGCGGGCGCGTGCGGATACGGGGCCGAGTGGGGGCGCTGATCGAAGTCGGCTCCGGGGTGCATCCCGAGCTCACGGCGCGGGAGAACATCTGGCTGTACGGACAGATCCTCGGCATGCGCAGGACGGATATCCGTCGGCGCTTCGCCGAGATCGTGGAGTTTGCGGAGCTGGCGCAGGCGCTCGATACGCCGGTGAAGATGTACTCGGCGGGGATGCAACTGCGGCTGGGGTTCGCGATCGCGTCGCATCTCGATCCGGATGTGTTCGTGGTGGACGAGGCGCTGGCGGTGGGGGATGCGGGCTTTCAAGCGAAGTGCGTGGAGCGGATGACGAAGCTGGTGGCCGAGGGGCGGACGCTGCTGTTCGTGTCGCACAATTTGTCGGCGGTGGAGGCGGTCTGCGGGCGAGGGATCTTCCTGCTCGACGGGCGGGTCCAGGTGGCGGGGGCTGTCCGGGAAGCGCTGCGGGCATATCTGGAGTGGGTGGACGACCGGGAGCGCCGGCGCAAGGACGGAGGCCGCCGTCTGGTGGGGAGAGGGCTTGTCGTGGAGCGAGTCACGGTGCACGACGCTGCTGGAGCGGAGCGCTATGTCTTTCAGAGCGGTGAGCCCCTGGAGATCCGATTCCACGTCTTCGCCGAGCAGACGTTGTCGCGCCCCTGGTTCTCCGTGGGCCTCAGCGACGGTCGCCCCGGCGCCCTGGTGCTGTGTTCGATGCTCGAGGGACACGAGGGATTCGATCTCGCGCCCGGAAGGCATGTGATTACTTGTCGGATGGGTCCGCTGCCGCTTGGGCCGAGAGTGTACGAGCTGCACGCAGCAGTTCGGGAGGGTGTGGGAGCGGCGGATCTGCTCGACTGGAGCCCTGTGGGCGCCATCCGGGTGAGCCTTGCGGAGAGCCCCGTTGGACCCACCGCGCTCACTGCACCTTGGATGTGGGGACCCGTCCGCGTCGGTCACCGGTGGTCTCTAGACGGATGACAAACACTGTCGATCGGACTCGAGTCTTCGGAGAGGGACCGAAAGCGCTGGACGGTATGCCTCCAGATCGTCGGCCCACCCTGCGTCCGCTACCCGTTGTTCTGAGGCCCATCATTCGCTTCCTTTTGAGAAGCTGGAGCCGATTTCCCAAGGCCCCGGGCTACCTGTACCAGATCGTAGAACGGTGCGGAGCACGACTCGCGGTACGGCCGCTTGAGGGCCAGCTGTTCAACGGGATGAAGATGACATGTGACTTAGCGGACCAGATTCAACGACAGATTTACTTTTTTGGCGCATACGAGCCGATTGAGGTGTATCTCCTTAGATACCTGTTGCGACCGGGCATGGTCGTGATAGACGCCGGCGCAAATGTCGGTCAGCATACGCTGATCGCTGCCGGAGAAGTGGGCCCTGGTGGTGAGGTTCACGCTTTCGAGCCAGTCCCCAAGAACTTCCGGCGTCTCGTGGCTCACGTGTCAGAGAATGGAGTCGCAGCCATGGTCAGAACGAACATGATGGCGCTATGGCACCGGGCCGAGACAGTTAGGCTTAACCTCGCGTCTGACAAAGCGAACGATGGTGGCTATACGATCGGAGTTCCTTCAGAGGCGGTCGATAGCGTGCCATGTCCCTGCGTGCGAATCGACGATTACGTGGCTGAGAACAAGCTCGTTCGAGTGGATTTCGTCAAAATGGACATCGAAGGTGCTGAGTGGTTCGCGCTGCGAGGGGCGACGGCCATGCTAGCGCGTTGGCGGCCCACGATGCTGATGGAGATCAACCGTCTCGCGTGCCGCGGACTGGGGTATGAGCCCGAACGGATATGGGAGTTTCTCAAGCCGTACGGGTATCTGATGTGGGGTGTGGGTCCATCGCCCGAGATGTGTCGGTCCCTTTCAAGTCTGGATGGGGTGGAGAGCGCCAATGTGGTCTTTCATACCAGCGGGCTTCCGGACAATGTGATCAAAGGGTGGTCCTACAAGTCCATTCTACGGTTTCACCGCGGGAACGCGCGCGCCGCACCCAAAGCGCGTTCAGCGTGGTGGACGTCTCAAAGGGCGCCGGTGCGCGATTCGAGGTAAACTTGACCGTACTCAGCCAGGGGATCGTTCTGCCCACTGAGAGCAATCGGCCTTCGCCTCAGCTCTAGCAGAATGCGCGCCAGGTCGGCTCGGGAGTCACCGGACCAAGACCACGCATCGGGGTGAAGTTCAAGGACCACTCCGACCTCTGTTGCGCGGAGGAGCTCGCGTCCACCGCGAAGCGCCGCCACCTCCCAGCCCTCTATATCCATTACTATCCAGTCCGGCTTCAGCTGGCGACTGCCCCAAAACCGGTCCAGCGTCGTGACGGGGACGCGAACCGCCTCCGTCTTGGGGAGAAGGGGATTAGCTCTCATCACACGCGCCATGCCGTTGGCGCCCGACACGTGTAGCGTCGCATCTCCCACAGTATCACCAATCGCCACACCGACGATCTCCACCTGCGAGTCAAGTCGGTTCAGCCTGAGGTTTCTCTTCAAGAGATCGGCAGCGTGCGGGTTAGGCTCGAAAGCAAGGACCCTGCCTCTGGGCCCTGACCATCTCGCAAGCTGGACGGTGAGTACTCCGACATTCGCACCAACGTTGTAGACGACGGCTCCCGGCGCAATGTGCTTGCACAGAAAGCCGGCGGCGGATGCCTCGTATTCGGGGGCGAAGTGATGGCGACAGCGCGAATCCACGCGATACTCTATGCCGTTGACTACCCGACGCACGCCCCTGCGTGCACTGGCCAGCCTCACTGCGAGCTCCCGCATTGGGCGGCCTACTCTCTTGATTGCCTCTGGCACTTTCACTCGTCTTGCTTCCCACGGTGGACGCTCAGGTGTAAAGCTGGAGGGCGCAGGCGGCGGTAGACAACATCACCATCTAGCTGAGTCGTTCGTTGTCGGGTCTCTTCATGATGGTTCAGAGGATGTTTGATCACGACGTTCCGACGGGATTGACTCTCCTGAAAGTTGCACAGATCTGCCCGACGTTCTTCGGCGACGGCTCGGTGATCGGCGGCGCCGAGCGGTACGTGCTCGAGCTGTCGCGGCACATGTCTCGGCATGTGCAAGTCACTATGATTACCTTCTCGCGAAGCCTGCCCCGGCTCATTGTAGAACGCGAAGCCGACTTGGAGATCCGGCGGTACCCAGCGAGGCACTTCCCGAAGGGTAATCGGGCCAATCCCGCGGCCATGGCGTTCCTGAGAGACCTCAGCCCTTTCGACGTCCTCCACTGCTATGGCCACCCTCAGGTCGTGACGGACCTCAGCATCGCCTTCGCTACGGTTTTTCGCAAGAAGCTCTTTGTGACGGACATTGGCGGCGGGGGCGTTTCCCCGAGTTCATATCTCTCGAAGCTCGGCATCGATACCCGTCGGCTCGTCGGCGGTTTTCTCCTCCTAAGCGCGTACAGCGCGCAACAACACGCACCTTACCTGAAACGTGTGCGCGTGATCTATGGAGGCGTAGATACGGAGATGTTCCGGCCGCTCGAAGCTACCCGCCAGCGGCGTGTCTTGTTTGTCGGTCGGCTGATTTCCGCAAAGGGCATTAACTATCTGATCGAGGCGATCGACTCATCGACGCCGCTGAGAATAGTCGGGCGCCCATACGACGCAACCTATTTCCACTTGCTGCAAAGCATGGCTCAACGCAAGGCAGTCGAGTTCTTCACCGATGCCTCGGATCAAGATCTCGTGCGGGAGTATTCATCGGCGCTCGTAACCGCCGTTCCTTCAGTGTGTACAGACGTCTACGGGAACCGTGCATCCGCGGAGCTGCTCAGCCTCGTGGCGCTGGAATCGATGGCCTGTGCTACCCCGGTGGTTGTGACGCGCTGCGGGGCCCTCCCGGAAGTGGTCGAAGACGGGATAACCGGCTTCGTGGTCCCGCCGAATGACCCGAATGCATTGAGGGAACGGATCCACTTTCTGTTCGATCGACCAGAGACAGCGAGAGCGATGGGCGAAGCCGGCAGGAAACGAGCGCTCC
>WNGP01000167.1_pt1 | contig 46627 bp, 48 predicted proteins | sample 5407671 | NCBI WGS metagenome assembly WNGP01 (sample SAMN13153381, study PRJNA577476) | soil metagenome | isolation source: 40 cm soil or saprolite under Garry oak tree replicate 2 | place: USA:California | collected 2016-06-15 | reverse complement strand
CGCCGTAGACCAGCACGCCCAGCCCGGCGCTGGACAGCAGCACCCCCGTCCGGTCCAGCGCGGGACGCTCGGAGGCGCGCGACTCGGGCAGCCACGCCGCCGCCGCCAGCAGGCCGATCACGACCACCGGCAGGTTCATCAGGAACACCCAGCCCCACCAGTAGTTGGTGAGCAGCCAGCCGCCCAGGATCGGCCCGATCGGCAGGGCCAGGAAGTTGGCGGTGGCCCAGACCCCGACCGCCCTGGGGCGCTCCTCGTCGGAGAACAGGACCGTCAGGACCGACAAGGCCAGCGGGATGATGGCGGCCGCGCCGAGGCCGAGCACCACGCGCGCCGCGATGAATGCCCCCGCCGAGGGTGCGTAGGCGCACGCCAGCGAGCCCAGCCCGAACAGCGCCAGCGCGCCGAGCAGGACCCGCTTGCGGCCGTAGCGGTCGCCGAGCAGCCCGCCGGGCAGCAGCGCGGCCGCCAGGACCAGGGTGTAGCCGGAGACGAACCACTGCAGGTCGGCGGTTGACGCGTGCAGATCGGTGGCCAGCGTGGGAAGGGCCACGCTGAGCACCGTCCCGTCGAGGCCGACCGCCAGGACGGCGAGTGTGAGCGCGCCAAGGGCCCACCACCGCCGCGCTCCGAGAGTGTCGATGACAGCCACCAGCTTTCGGTAGAGGTAACTAAGTGGTAGTTACCCTCATAAGCGAGAGACTGTCAAGAGCCAGCGGCTATCAAGTCAGCGATGGGGCGCGTCAGGGGCCGGCCGCCGCCTCCATCGCTGTGGTGATGATCCGCTGCGCCTCGTCGATGATGCGCTCGAGGTGATCCTCGCCGAGAAAGCTCTCCGCGTAGAGCTTGTAGACGTCCTCGGTGCCGGACGGGCGGGCCGCGAACCAGCCGTCCGGGGTGATGATCTTCAGCCCGTCGATCGGGGCGCCGTTCCCGGGGGCCGCGGTCAGCACGTCGGTGACCTTCTCGCCGGCGAGCTCGCCCACCTCGATCCGCTCCGGGGAGAGCCTCTTGAGCAGATCCTTCTGCTCCGGGGTGGCCGGGGCATCGACGCGCCGGTACGCCGAGCGCCCGAAGCGGTCGGCCAGCTCCTCGTAGAGCACGCCCGGGTCCCGGCCGCGGCGGGCCGTCATCTCGGCCGCGAGCAGGCACAGGACGATCCCGTCCTTGTCGGTGGTCCACACGCTGCCGTCGCGGCGCAGGAACGACGCGCCCGCGCTCTCCTCTCCGCCGAAGCCGAGCGAGCCGCTGAGCAGCCCCTCCACGAACCACTTGAAGCCCACCGGGACCTCGACCAGCCGCCGGCCGAGATCGGCGACCACCCGGTCGATCATGCCGCTCGACACCACGGTCTTGCCGACGGCGACCGGCGGCGGCCAGTCGCGGTGACCGCCGAACAGGTAGCTGATCGCCACGGCCAGGTAGCGGTTGGGGTTGAGCAGGCCAGCGCCCGGGGTGACGATGCCGTGCCGGTCGGCGTCGGTGTCGTTGCCGAAGGCGACGTCGAAGCGGTCCTTCAGGGCGACCAGGCCGGTCATCGCGTAGGCCGACGACGGGTCCATGCGGATCCTGCCGTCCCAGTCCACCGGCATGAAGGCGAACCTCGGGTCCACCTGGTCGTTGACGACCTCCAGGTCCAGGCGGTGGCGCTCCGCGATGGCCTGCCAGTACGCCACACTCGCCCCGCCCAGCGGGTCGACACCCAACCGGATCCGCGACTGGCGGACAACGCCGAGGTCCACCACGCCGGGCAGGTCGTCGACGTAGGCGGCCACGTAGTCGTGGCGGCGCACCGTCGCGGCGGCCCGCTCGTAGGGCACTCGCCGAACCTGGTTCGCGCCGCCGGCCAGCAACCGATTGGCGGCGTCCTGGATCCAGCCGGTGACGTCGGTGTCGGCCGGGCCGCCGCTGGGTGGGTTGTACTTGAAGCCGCCGTCCTCGGGAGGATTGTGGAACGGGGTCACCACGATCCCGTCGGCCAGGTGCTGGTTTCGGCCGCGGTTCCAGGTGAGGATCGCATGGGAGATCACCGGCGTCGGCGTGTACCCGCCGGCGCCGTCCACCACGGTCTCCACGTCGTTGGCCTCCAGCACCTCGACGGCGCTGCGGAAGGCCGGCTCGGACAGCGCATGGGTGTCCCGGCCCAGGAACAGCGGCCCGTCGATGCCGTACTGCCTTCGGTAGCGACAGATCGCCTCGGTGGTCGCCAGGATGTGCGCCTCGTTGAACGCGGTCTTGAAGGCCGATCCGCGGTGGCCGGAAGTACCGAAGCTGACCCGCTGCGACGGCACCGACACGTCGGGCCGCCGCTGGTAGTAGGCCTCCACCAGCTTGCCGGCATCGACCAGCATCGACGGCTCGGGCGGCCGTCCGGCGAACTCACTGGAAGCCATGGGCAACCCCCTGTCTCGTCGCGGTCTCGGACGTGTCCACTGACCTGCCATCGTAGAGGGAGTCGAGGGGCTGGCACCGACTCCGGGGCGACGGGCGGCGGGGGTTGACAGGCGGTGGCCAGGATCTACCTTCTCCTTGGTGTCGACCCCGCGGGCCGTGCCTGTCGAGGCTGGTCCGGGGTGTCCGCGTGAGGGGGTGGCGTGGCCGTCAGGAAGCCCGGCTCCGCGACGAGCTCGCGGGGCACCGACCCGGCCCGTGGTCCGCGTGTCGTCCTGGCTCCTGAGATCTCCGAGGTCGCCGGGGCGGTGGCGGCACGCCTTCCCGACCTCGTCGACCGGGTCATCGAGCGCATCCGGTCGGACCTCGGGTTCTACGGCGGTCTCGACGTCGTCAGCCTCGAGGAGCTTCGGTCCTCGGTCCAGCGCAACCTCGAGTCCATGGTCTGCCAGCTCACGACCGACGCGCCGCCCGACCTGTCCACGCCTGCAGCGACCGGTCGCCAGCGCGCCCGCCAGGGTGTCCCGCTGGCGGACATCCTGCACGCCTACCGGATCGGCTTCACCGAGTTCTGGGGAGCGATCGTCGACGAGGCTCGTCACACGACCCAGGCGACGCCCGAGATGATGGTGGACGCGGCGAGCGGGGTCTGGTGGCTGATCGGCGAGTACACCCAGGAGCTCACGGTCGCCTACCGCGAGGCCGCCGCTGAGCTGCTGCTCGCCGGGGCGCGGGAGCGTTCAGCCCTGGTGGAGGCGTTGTTCACCGGCGGCATTCCCGACAGGGACACGCTCTGGGAGGCCGCGAAGCTGCTCAGGCTGCCCTGGGAAGGCGTCTTCGTCGTGGTGGCCGTCGAGGCGCCCGGGCTCGCCCAGGAGGGGCTGCCGGACGCCGAGGCGCTCCTGGCCGGGCGGGGGATCGGGTCGGCGTGGCAGTTGCACCCCGATGTCCAGATGGGGGTGGTCTCCCTCCGGCGCCCTGACACGATCCCCCTGCTCGTCGAGCTGCTGGAGCGCAGCGTGCGCGCCAGAGCTGGCATCAGCCCGGTCTACCGCTCGCTGGCCGAGACCCCCCGCGCCCTCCACTACGCCCGGCTGGTCCAGAGCAGCCTGCCGCCGGGAGTCCCGGCGGTCGCCCAGTTCGAGGAGACGCCACTGCGGGTGCTCGCCGCCGCCGCCCCGGACGCGGCGGCGGAGCTGGCGCGCACGGTGCTCGGACCGGTCCTGGACCTGCCCTCCCAGGACCGCTCCACGCTGCTGGGCACGCTGCGGGCATGGTTCGACGCCGGCGGCTCCACGGTCGAGACCGGCAAGCGGCTCTATTGCCACCCCAACACGGTGCGGTACCGGCTGCGCCGGTTGCAGGAGCACACCGGCCGCTCCCTGGACGACCCGAGAGCGGTGGCCGAGCTGCTGGCCGCCCTGGATGCGCTGCGCCTGCTGCCAGGGACGAGCTGGTCGATCCAGCGCTGAGGCCGCGCTCCCCGCGCTCTGGTGCGCGCGTGCCCATGGCGGTTGTGGCCGGCGACAACTTTTCCATGGAGTTGCTGTCCGGCGGGCCATTGCCCTGGGCGCCGTAGGAGCGGACGCTGCCAGCAGGACGACCGAACCGGGCGCGGAGGGCGACGATGGCGAACTTGGCCCTGAACCTGTTGGAAGCAACCCAGATGTACCCGGACAGGGCGGCGGTCCGCCTGGACGGTCAGGTCATGACCTACCTCGAGCTGGACGAACGGTCCGCGCGGGTGGCTGGCCTGCTGGCGGCACGGGGTGTGGAGCCCGGCGACCGGGTCGGCCTGATGCTGCCGAACGTCGCGGAGTTCCCGGCGCTCTACTACGGGGTGCTCCGCGCCGGCGCGGTGGTGGTGCCGATGAACCCGCTGCTGAAGGCGCGCGAGGTGGAGTACTACCTCGGCGACTCCGGCGCCAAGCTGATCTTCGCCTGGCAGGCCATCGCAGCCGAGGCCGCCAAGGGCGCCGAGGCCGCCGGGACCGGCTTCGTCGGGGTCGCGCCCGCGGAGCTCGAACGGCTGCTGGGCGACCATGCTCCGGCGACGGCGGTGGCCAGCCGCGCGGACGACGACACGGCGGTCATCCTGTACACCTCGGGAACGACCGGTACGCCCAAGGGCGCCGAGCTGACCCACGCCAACCTCGCCCGCAACGCGGCGGTCTCGGCCACGACCCTGTTCCGCCTCGAGCCCGACGACGTGATCATGGGCTGCCTGCCGCTGTTCCACTCCTTCGGGCAGACCTGCGGGCTGAACGCCGCGGTCTCAAGCGGCGCCTGCCTCACGCTGCTGCCGCGATTCGACCCGGCCAGCGTGCTGGAGGTGATCCAGCGCGACAGGGTCACCGTCTTCGAGGGCGTCCCGACGATGTACATCGCGCTGCTCAACCACCCCGGCAGCGGCGCATTCGACACGAGCTCGCTGCGCGTCTGCGTGTCCGGCGGGGCCGCGCTGCCGGTCGAGGTGCTGCGTGGGGTCCAGGACGTTCTGGGTTGCGTCGTCCTGGAAGGCTACGGCCTGTCGGAGACCTCCCCGGTCGCCTCGTTCAACCATCCCGACCGGGACCAGAAGCCCGGCTCGATCGGCACACCCATCCAGGGCGTCGAGATGCGACTGGTCGACGACCTCGGCAAGGACGTGGCGACCGGTGAGGTCGGCGAGATCGCGATCCGCGGGCACAACCTCATGAAGGGCTACTGGCAGCGCGAGCAGGCCACCCGGGAGGCGATTCCCGACGGGTGGTTCCGCACCGGCGACCTGGCCCAACAGGACGAGGACGGCTACTTCTTCATCGTCGACCGCAAGAAGGACCTCATCATCCGGGGTGGCTACAACGTCTACCCACGGGAGATCGAGGAGGTGCTCTACGAGCACCCCGCAATCGCCGAAGCGGCCGTGATCGGCATCCCGCACCCAACCCACGGGGAGGAGGTCGGGGCGGCGGTGGTGCTCAAGCCGGGTGTCGAGGCGACCCCCGCCGACCTGCGGGCCTTCGTCAAGGACCGGGTCGCGGCCTACAAGTACCCCAGGCACGTGTGGTTGGAGGCGACGCTGCCGAAGACGGCCACCGGGAAGCTCCTGCGCCGCGAGGTGCAGCCGCCCCAGGACCTGTCGCCGTGACCGGGCAGCCAGCGGGCACGCGGGCGTCGGCCACGGAAGCCGCCGAGGAGGCAGCGGCGCTGGACCTGCTGCTGGCGACCGCGGCGCTGGGGCCGCTGCGACGCTTCCTGCCGGGCAGAGCCTGGGCCGGCTTGGCGGCCAGGCTCTCCCGCCGGCCGGACGACCTGGCACGCCAGGCGACCTGGCTGGCCGGCGAGCTCGGCCGTATCGGCCTTGGCAGGTCCTCCCTGGCGCCCTCACCCCGGGACCGCCGCTTCAGCGACCCGGCCTGGACCTCCAACCCGCTGCTGCGCCGGCTCGTCCAGGCCTACCTGGCCGCCGGGCAGTCGGCGGAGCGGCTGGTCGCCGCCGCCGACCTGCCGTGGCGGGACGCCCAGCGGATGACGTTCGTGGTCGACAACCTCGTGCAGGCGCTCGCGCCCAGCAACAACCCGGTCATCAGCCCGGTCTTCTGGAAGGCGCTGATCGACTCGGGCGGCGGCAACGTCGTCCGCGGCGCCCGTCACCTGGCGGCCGACCTGGCCACGCCGCCACGTGTGCCATCGATGGTGGAGGCCGAGGCGTTCGAGGTGGGCGCCAACCTGGCGGTGACCCCAGGGGCGGTCGTGCTGCGCACCCCGATGTTCGAGCTGCTGCAGTACCAGCCGCGGACGCCCAAGGTGCGACGCGTGCCGCTGTTGATCGTGCCGCCCACGATCAACAAGTTCTACGTCCTGGACCTCGCCCCCGGACGCAGCCTCGTCGAGTACCTCGTCGAGAGCGGGCAGCAGGTCTTCGTCATCTCCTGGCGCAACCCCGACGCCCGGCACCGCGACTGGGGCGCCGACGCCTACGGGCGGGCGATCGTCGAGGCGCAGGCGGCAACCCGGCGGATCTGCCGCGTGGACCGGTCGCTGGTGCTGGGATTGTGCTCCGGCGGCATCCTCGCGTCGATGGTGCTGGCCCACCAGGCCGCGACCGGGCAGGGGGACCGGGTCGCCGGGCTCAGCCTGGCGGTCACCGTCCTGGACCAGGCGCGGGCTGGAGTGGCCGGCGCCGCCCTCGACGAGACGACCGCACGGGCGGCCACCGCCGCCTCCGCGGCGCGCGGGTTCCTGGACGGCCGCTCCCTGGCGGAGATGTTCGCGTGGCTGCGACCCGGAGACCTGATCTGGAACTACTGGGTCAACAACTACCTCCAGGGACGCACGCCCCCGCCGTTCGACATCCTGTACTGGAACGCCGACACGACCAGGATGCCCGCCGGCCTGCACCGGGACTTCGTCAGGCTGGCCGTCGACAATTCGCTCACCCTCCCCGGCGCGGCCAGCATGCTCGGCTCGCCGGTGGACCTGGCCAAGCTCGACGTGGACGCCTACGTCGTCGCCGGCATCGCCGACCATCTCTGCCCCTGGCAGTCGTGCTACCGCACCACCCAGCTGCTGGGCGGCCGGACGCGGTTCGTGCTGTCCAGCAGCGGCCACATCGCCTCGATCGTCAATCCGCCCGGGAACCAGAAGGCCAGCTTCCGGGCCGCCTCGGACACCCCGCCCGATCCCGCCGACTGGCTGGACCAGGCCGCCACCGAGCCCGGGTCGTGGTGGCCCGACTACGCCGGCTGGCTCGAGGCGCGTGGCGGCGGCGAGAAGGCCCCACCCCGGCGGCTCGGCAGCGCCGGGTTCCCGCCGACCGACCCCGCCCCCGGCACGTACGTCCTGGACCGCTGAGGCGCCGGCATGCCAAGGTCCGTGCGAACGGTGGTCGTCGGGGGCCAGCATCTGCGGGTGGCGGTGCGTCCGGGCGACGGGGCCCGCACCCCGCTGGTGCTCGCCAATGGCATCGGGGCCAGCCTGGAGCTGCTGCAACCGTTCGTCGATGCGCTCGACCCGTCGATCGAGGTGCTCCGCTTCGACGTCCCCGGCGTCGGCGGCTCCCCGCTGCCGAGGACGCCCTACCGGCTGCCCGGGCTCGCGCGCCTGGTCGCCGGCCTCCTCGACCAGCTCGGCTACCGCAGGGTCGACCTGCTGGGCATCTCGTGGGGTGGCGGCCTGGCCCAGCAGTTCGCGCTGTGCCACGGGGACCGCTGCCGCCGGCTGGTCCTGGCCGCCACCGGCACCGGTGCGCTGATGGTCCCGGGCCGGCCGAAGGTGCTGGCGCGCATGGCCACGCCACGCCGCTACCTGGACCCCGACTACGCCGCCCGGATCGCCGCGGACCTCTACGGGGGAACCACACGGTCCGACCCGAGCAGAGCCAGGGAGCTCCTGCACGGGCGGACTCGCGTCGGCCCGCGGCGCGGCTACCTCTACCAGCTCGCCGCCGGCGCCGGCTGGAGCAGCCTGCCGTTCCTGCCCTGGATCCGGCAGCCGACGCTGCTCCTGGCCGGCGACGACGACCCGATCGTCCCGCTCGTCAACGCCCGCCTCATGCGGTTCCTGCTGCCCGACGCCGAGCTGCACGTCTACCACGGCGGGCACCTCGGCCTGCTCACCGAAGCGACCGACCTCGCGCCCGTCGTGGACGGGTTCCTGCGCCGAGGCGCCCGCACCGCCGACGTCCCGTCCTGACCGTGCCGCCGAGGAGGTGCCAAATGACCGCCCATGCCGACTTCTACGCCCTCGAGCTGCTCCTCGACGACGAGGACCAGGCGCTGCTGCTCCGCGTCCGGACCTTCATGGAGAAAGAGGTGCAGCCGATCATCAACCGGTACTGGACCAGAGCGAAGTTCCCGCACGAGATCCTCCCCGGCCTGGCCGAGCTCGGCATCGCCGGGCTCCCGTACGCCGGCTACGGCTGCCCCGGCAAGAGCCCGCTGCTGGACGGCATGGTCGCGATGGAGCTGGCCCGGACCGATCCGTCGATCGCGACCTTCAACGGCGTCCACGGCGGCCTGGCGATGGGCTCGATCTACCTGTGCGGCTCGGACGAGCAGCGACAGCGCTGGCTGCCGGCCATGGCCCGCATGGAGAAGATCGGCGCGTTCGGGCTCACCGAGCCCGAGGTCGGCTCCGGAGCCTCGCGTGGCCTGCAGACCACCGCCCGCCGCGACGGCGAGGGGTGGGTGCTCGATGGCAACAAGAAGTGGATCGGCAACGCCAGCTTTGCCGACCTCACCGTGATCTGGGCCAGGGACGTCGACGACGGCCAGGTCAAAGGCTTCGTCGTCGAGGCGGGCACGCCCGGGTTCACGACCCGGGACCTGGAGGACAAGATCGCGCTGCGGGTGGTGCAGAACGCCCTCATCACGCTGGACGGCGTCCGGGTCCCCGAGGCCAACCGGCTGCAGCGCGCCACCTCCTTCCGCGACACCGCCGAGGTACTGCGGGTGACCCGAGCGGGCGTCGCCTGGATGGCCGTCGGCTGCGCCCGCGGCGCCTACGAGCACGCCCTGGACTACGCCGCCCAGCGCCAGCAGTTCGGCCGGCCGATCGGCGGCTTCCAGCTGGTCCAGGACCTGCTGGTCAAGATGCTCGGCAACATCACCGCCTCGGCGACCCTGTGCGCCCGGCTCTCGCAGCTCCAGGCCGCCGGCCTCGCCAGAGACGAGCACTCCTCGCTGGCCAAGGCGTTCTGCACCGTGCGCATGCGCGAGACCGTCGGCTACGCTCGCGAGCTGCTCGGCGGCAACGGCATCCTGCTCGAACATCACGTCGGCCGGTTCGTCGCCGACGCGGAGGCCATCTACTCCTACGAAGGCACCCGCGAGATGAACACGCTGATCGTCGGCCGCGCCATCACCGGCATCAGCGCCTTCGTGTGACCGCCAGAGGCCGGGTGCGCCATGCTGCCTCCCGCCAAGCTGAGGAGCAGGCGGACCAGCGATCCATCGGGCGCGACGGCATCGTGCTGCGTCGGCAGGAGTTTCTCGGTGAACGACCTGTCCTGGTGTGCCTGCGTCATACCTTCCTCCTCGCGCTGCAACAAGGCGGTCAGTTTCGCAGGTGATGAGGAGCGCCGAAGAGCTGCGCCACCATCTCGGCCCTGCTGTTCACGCCGAGCTTGGCGAAGATCCGCCGGATATGCGTCGACACGGTCCAGAGGCTGATGTCGAGCACGCTGGCGATCAATCGGTTCGTCGCCCCATCGGCGATGAGGCGTGCGATCTGCGTTTCGCGAGGGCTGAGGCTGGTGTGGACGCCTGGGGCCTGGACCACCAGCACGCATCGCACGTTGGCGTGCTCGAGCACCACGGCGACGCCGTCGTGCGGTTCGTCGGCGACGTCGAGCCGGCCCTGCTCGGCCCGCCGCAGCAGCTCCTTGAGAGCGTCGACGACGCTGGTCTGGACCCCAGCGCCGAGTTCGCCCCGCGGCGGCGGCTGGACGTGAGGTTCTTCGGAGATCGTCCAGCTAGTCATGATCGGGGTCCACAAGCGATGTCAGCGACGGACCGCCGTCCGTCGACTCTCCGGCGACAGCCGCCAGGAGCGCGACGCAGGTGTCCACCGAGCGCGACCACCCGCTGAGGTCCATACGCTTGTCCGGACCGTGCGCTCCGCCGGCCGGTGTCCCGAGGCCGAGCAGCACCGGGGTCGTGCCGAACGCGTCGGCGAGCACGCCGACGGCGGGGATGGTCCCACCGGACCGCAGGTACGCGGGAGGGCGGCCGAACCCGATCATGCTGGCGTCCTCGACCGCGCGCCGTAGGCCTCTGCCGGGCACGAGCTCGCGCCCGCGATGTGCCGAGATCGCCTCGGCGGCGATACGGAGCCCAGGCTGGCCGCGATGCCGCAGCCGGCGACGGACGTCGTTCATGACCGTTTCCGGGTCGACCCCGGGAGGGAGGCGGAGGTCGATCCGGGCGTGCGATTGTCCGGGAGAAGCGCCCGTCCGATCGCCGGCACGCAACGCCGTCACGGTCACCGCCGCCCCGAGCGCGATGCGTTGGTGCAGGTCCCCGGGCACGGTCGCCCGGCCAGCCGCCAAGCTCCGGACGCCGGCGTCGCTGAGGTGGACGATGGCGAGATCGAGCCGCCGGCCCTTCCGGTGGACCCACCGGCGCGAGGCCTCTTGGAGGTCGAGCAGTGTCGCCGCCAGCACCAGGGACGGGTCGACCAGCGCCCCACCAAGCCGTCCGGTGTGCACCGCGGGCCCGCCGGCGTCGACCGTGACCTGCAGGACGATGTGACCGCGCTGGGAGACGGTCACGGCGGGTCGGCCGGCACTCGCCCGCTCGGTGTCGGACACGATGACCGTGTTCGCCGCGGTATGGCGCCGAAGCACCGAGACGGCCTCGGCGAAGCCGTGGCTTCCCCGCTCCTCGGCGCCCTCGGCCACGATCACGACGGTGACTGGCGGCCCGCCGGCGCTCCGCCAGGCGCCGAGCGCCGCCAGGTGGGCGAACAACTGTCCCTTGTCGTCGTTGGCGCCCCGCGCGTACAGGACGCCGTCACGCACGGCCGGGGTGAACGGGTCGGTGGTCCATCCCGGGCCGGGGGGCTGCACGTCGTAGTGCCCGTAGACGAGGACGACGGGAGCGGCGGGCGGCCCCTCGACCCGACCGACGACGACGGGTGGCCCATCCGGAGTCGGGACTCGCTCGACGTCCGCGCCGACCGCGCGCAGCCAGTCATCCAGCCAGGCCGCGGCGTCTTGGACGGCATCGGCTCGCGTCGGGTCCGGACTCACCGACGGGATCGCGAGCCAGTGCTTGAGCTCGGCCAGACGGGCCCGGCGCTGCTCGGCGGCGACGGCAAGGGCGCTCCCGAGCGCACCGCTCGGTGCCGTGCTCGGGTGGCCGTTCGTCGCCGCCGGTTGGGGTGCGCTCATCGGATCCCCTTCATCGCCTCGCGGTCGGTCGCATCGCGTTGGTCGAATCTAGGAACGCGCCGGCCGGGCGGCCGCGCGGGACGGTCGGGTCCCGGACTGGCCGCCGCGATAGGTTCCGAGCCCATCCCGCCTCGGGTAGACGGGTCCTCCCCGGCGGGCTGACGGTGGCATCGCCGACGGGGTTCGCTCGGCGTAGGGCGTCGCGATCCCGGACTGGCCCATCTGCTCCCAGGGAAGAACCCGGTCGGTGCCGGTGCGGCGGGCGAGACTCATCGCCTGCGCGGAGGTCAGCCACTCCTCAGCCGGCTCGGCGATCTCCATCAGCAGCGCCTCGAACTCTCCGCGCGTCGTCTCCATGATGTGGTTGCCGGACAGCCAGCGGAGCACGTCACGGCCGTTCACGGCCATCCGCTGGCGAGGGCTGCTCTGCAGGCGCTCGTCGAAGTAGCGGATCAGGACCTCGTCCACCACGTCCCACGCGTTGTCAGCGCCGAACAGGTCGATCACGTCGGTCGAGCCGAGGATCCGGAAGCACTCCTCCAGCAGCTGCATGACCTCGACGCGGAGGACGTTGAGGTGGCCGTACGAGGTGAACTTGAGGTTGTTGCGCAGGTCCAGGCCCGCACGGCGCACAACGGCGATCGAACCGAAGCTCGGGTCGAGGGCGCGCTCCCGGATGACGTCGCTGATGCGCTTGTCCCTCCAGAACAGCGTCACCTGGTTGACGAAGTGCGCGAACAGCATGTGGAAGTCGGTGTTCGGCCTGCTCTGCCCCGCGCCCAGCCCTCTCCCGTAGCCCAGCACCCGCCGGTACGCGGCGATGCGGTCGTTCTTCGTGTAGCGCAGCACGTCGCGACGGTCGAACTGGTAGAGGCGGTAGGCGCCGTCGCCACCGGACAGCCGCACCGCGCCGGCCTCGAAGAGTTGCTTGAGCTTCTGGACGACACGGAATACGCCGATCCTCTCGTGCTGGTAGATGTAGTAGAGGTCTCCGACCGCGACGATGCGTTCGGAGTTGACGTTCTCGTCGTAGGGTGCGACGCCTGGTGGCACCTTGACGGTGCCGAACTGCTGGGCGGCGTCCGGCCCCACGCCGATCAGCTCGGCCAGGCCGCGGTCCGGTGGTGCCGGGGCCTGGGCGTCGGCGTCGGTGGCCGCCTGGACCAGGTCGTCGACCTGCCGGTTGAGCTCTTCGGCCAGCGCCGGGTTCGATACAAGGCTGCCGGAGAGCCGCTCGGCGACCTGCCTGCGCAGCGCTTTGGATCCGGTCGAGCCGGTCCTGGTACTCCCGTTCAGAGAGCATCGTTCTCCACCCTCTTCTCGCGCTGGATCATCTCTTGGAGCTTCCCCTACCGCCTCGCCCGGACGACGGGCCAGAAGGCTTCGTTTCCTTCCCGCCGGAGCGCCGCCTGCCCCTCCGCGGCGGCTCGATCTCCGCCAGCGCCGCACCCGTCGCTGCCGTCTCGCCCTCCTGGACCCTGATCGTCGTCAAGATCCCGGTGAACGTGGAGACGGCCAGGGCGTGGACCTCGCCCGCGGAGACCTCGAACAGCGGCTCGTCGACGTCGACCCGATCGCCTTCCTGCTTGAGCCAGCGGGTGATCGTGGCCTCGGTGATCTCATCGCTGAGTTCCGGCATGGGCACCACGACCGTCTCGCCGTCCTCCGCCGGCTCCACGGCCAAGGGGACGGGCCCGGCGGCAGCCTCGGCGACCTGCGGCTCCGTCTCGACCGCGAAGTCCGCGCGTGGCCCCCCGACGACCTTGCGCCTCGCGGCGGCGGTCCGTTCCGCGTTCTTCAGCGCCTGGACAAGGTCGTCCAGCTTGCCGGCCACGTCCACGTGGGTCTGCTTGGCGTTCCGTGCGTACTGGATCCCCGCGTCACCGACGCGGCCGAGAAGTCTGGCTTGGTTGAGGGCGATCCAGACATCCGCGGCGGCCTTCGTCACGTTCTCATCGCGGAGGTACTTGGCGGCGGACCCGATCGCGGCCTCGAGCTTGGACCCGAGATGGCAGCCGCAGTCGCAGCCGCAGTCGGCGGCGCAGTTCCGGTCGCACTCCCGTGTGCATTCTTCAGTGCACTCGTCCGTGTCAGCGCACTCGTCGTCCTCGGGCAGGACCGGATCGGTGCTCTGCGGGACCCACCGCTGGTTCTGCGGCAGGCTGCTCCTCCCCCAGGTGTCTGGCCCACCGGTGTCGTCCGGATCGGACGCCGGCCGCAGATCAGGCCAGGTCGTGACCGGTGGGGCGGTGACGATCCGCCCCGTCTCGCCGTCGACCAACGCCATCGGGACCTCAGCAGCGGCGAACACGGCGCCGTCCCCAAGGCCGAGGTATCGCAGGGGATCGGGTAGCGAGTCGAGATCGAAGACGGCGATCACGGAGTCCGAGTCCGCGCTGGCGCTGCCGCGCACGGGAAGGACGAGTTCGTCCAGTTGCCGGCCAGAGCCCCCGCTCACGACGAAGGCCGGCAGGTAGCTGGGTCGCAGATGCAGTCCTCTGACCTCGACGCGGACGAACGACGGCGGGGACGGCGGGGGCAACGCTTGCGGGTCGAGGTCGAGGTCGTCGAACGGCGTGATCGTGACATCGAGCAGCACGGCTCCCGAAAAGCGGCCGATCCGTCCGGCGGCTCGCGCGAGCCGCTCGAGCAGGCCGCAGAGACCGGACACGGCGATCTTGGTCCGTCCGGCGTACATGCCGGGCGGCAGCGGTGAGCAGCACCCCAGCGGAAGGTAGGAGACCACGCCCTTACGGGAGCAGCGGCAACCGCCGAGGCCACCGCAGGCCGCCGACCCGCACGGCACCAGCCGAGCAACCAGCGTCGTCCGGAGTGCCTGCAGCAGGGCGAGGACGGTCGGCGTGAACGACGTGGTGAGTCCGTCACGTCCGGTGTCGCGGGCGATTCGCGGTCCGTCCTCGGCCAGGAACGAACGGGTCCAGGTGAGCAGGCCATCCAGCGTGAGGCGGGTACGGGTGTCGAGCACGATCGTCTGCCGCTCGGCCCCGGAGACGAGCGCCGACTCGAGGACCGCTTCGAGCTCGTCGACCTGCTCCGCCGCCGCGGCCATCAGGCGGTTGATGAGTACGAGCTCGGTCCCCAGGAAGCCCGGCCGACGTCGCTGCCGAAGGCAACGCGCTGCTGCTGCCAGGATTGCTGCAGGTCGACGATCAGATCCACGAGGGTCAGGAAGGCCGTGCGGATCTTCTCCTCCTCCACGGTGTTGACGTTGTCGTCGGTCAGGCCGAACCGGTCGCGGAGCGCTCCCAGCTGTCCCGGGATGTCGTCCACCGTCGTGCCGGGTGGCGCCAGTGAAACTGGAGCGGGGCCGACGATGGGCCCCCGCCGCGCGACCACCATCTGCTGGGCGCCTGGCGGAGGGGCGCCTGCCGAGAAGCCCTGCTGCCCCCCGAATTGCTGGCCGGTGAGGACCGAGAACGCGGAGTCGACCAGCTCGACTCTGGGGCCGCCGGGCATCCCCAGCTCACCGACGATCTGCCGGACGGAGTCCCGCACCAGACCGCGGTAGGCCTCGCAGTCCTCCGGGTCGGAGTCCGGCCTGAGTGGCTTCAGCGCGTCGAGGATGCGGGTGATCTGCTGGTGGGCGGCCTGCGCTCGTGTGTAGAGCGATGCCTGCCCGCCGGTCACACCGCCGAGGTCGGCCTGTATGGCGAACCCGCGAGGGACGTACCGCGCCTCGATGTGCCCTTCGACGCGGTCCAGCTGGAACGAGGCGTCCAGGGCCGCCGTGAAGGCTCTGGTGTCCTGCGTGCGTGGGCGCCACCCGAGGACATCGCGAATCGCCGCGGTGACCGCGGGCGCCTGGTCGGTCGCCGCGGTCGACTGAGCACCGCCCCGGGCGGCTGCCTCGGTCGTCAGCAGGGGGAACGCCTGGTCGACCTCGACGACGGGGAGCACCGGCTTCTTGTGGGTCACGACGACCTCCTGGACATCGGTTGCTGGCAGATCTCCTGCCAGCAGGCGTTGAGCGCCGAGGCGGTGGCGGCGAACGGTTCCTCACAGCGGGCGGCGCTGGCCTCGACGCTGCCCCACCAGGCGAGCAGCTCGCCTCCCTGCCGGCGCGCTGCCTGGCGCAACGCCGATACCGCGGGGAACGAGCGCAAGTCGCGCCAGTAGCGGAGTTGCGCCGCGTCGAGGTGGGCCGCGAATCGAGGGAGCGAGGGGACGAACGCGCCGTCGTTGGAGAGCAGGGCCCGAGCCTCGGCAACGTCCCCCTGGAGCTCGCTCACCCGCTCGGCGAGGTCGTCGACCGCGGCGAGATCGGTGGCCGTGGGCCGGTCCTCGTGCACGATCAGCGCGAGCTCCGACACCGCCTGCCAGAGGCCTTCGACGGCCACGGTCAGGTGGGCGTGGGTCGCTGGTAGGGTCATCGCGGTCACCGCCTCGAGAGCTCGACGTAGAAGTTGCGCATCAGCCGGTCCGGAGAGGCGAGATGGCGATCCAGGGCGATACGTACCGCGCCGATGAGGAAGCGCTCGGGGACCACGCCCGGGTCGACTCCCTTGGCCAGCCTTCCAGCGGCCTCCTCGATCATCAGCTGGTGCCGCGGTTCGAAGAAGGTGACCTCGCGCAGCGCCTTGTTCCCCAGCGAGGGGAAGCGCGTGTAGCACACCGCGTCGACCACCAGCGGCACGACGCGCGGCCAGGTGCCGAGGACCGCCTCGGGGATGGTGGTTCCCTCCTGGGAGGGGTACAGCCGGCGCCAGGCCCGTCTGAACGCCTCCGCCCGCTCGGGAAACCCCATCCGCGACAGCAGCTCGCAGGAGAGGAACGTCCGCAGGTACGGCGTCGGGTGCACGGTGTGGGGCGAATAGGCCAGGGCCTGGGAGGGGGCACGGCCGATGACGTCCATGAGTGAGGACACGAACGCCTCGCCGCCGAGCATCACGCCGAGCATGTCGCCGAAAACCTCGCGGTTCCACCGCGCCCACACCCGGCCCACCGCCTCCGGGACCCCTTCGCCTCGCAGCCGCCGCAGGATCGCCAGGGGCACCACGCGTTCCAGTTGCAGCTCGTTCTGGAGGTTGTGACTGACCTCGTGCAGGAGCGCCCCCATCGTCCAAGGGTTGACCAGACGGTGATAGGGCAGCTGCACCAGCGGGAAAGGGTTGAGCTGGCGCCCCAGCCGCCGCAGCGGGATCCCGCGCCGGAACGTGGCCGGCGAGAACCCCGTCCGCATGTAGGAGAACGGCGGCGGCGCCGGGATGTTGGGCGTGGACCCAAGGTGCATGTAGACGTGCTGGTAGCAGTCGAGCGCGATCCGATCGCACGCCACCAGCCACTCCCCGAAGGCGCTCTGCCGCTGCCCGAAGAGCTCGACGTAGAAGTCCCACACCTTCTCGGTGGCGCGGACCCAGTCGTGGGCCTGGGTCTTCAGTTCCAGCAGTCGCGTCGTGGCGGATGGGCTCGGCTTGCCGCGGGCGGCGCGCGATGCGCGCTCGAGGTCCTCCACGGTTGCGTGCAAGGGGCGTCGAAGCGTCGCCAGGAGCTGGTTCACGGCCTGGATGTGCCCCTCGCTGGGTCGGGCGATTCCGTCCCCGAACTCAGTCCTGGTGAAGTCCCGCAGCGCGGTGAGGTGGCGCCGGACGTTGAGGGACTGCCCGGCGAGGTACGACGGCAGGATCGCGGGCTCCTCGGCCGTGGCCGTAGCCGCGGTCCTCGCCGGGGCCTGGACGGGGACGGCCGGCCGCGGAGCCGCCTCAGCGGCGACGCCTGCCATGGCGCACCGTCATGGGCGATGCCCCGCGGCGACGGGGCCGCGCGGCCGGGCGACGGCCCCCGGGAGCCGTTCGCCAGCGGTTGTGGTAGCCGCGGTCGAACACCCTGACCGCCCGTACCGCACGACGGCGAGGCGCCGGGCGGCCGAGGATGCGGGACGCCACGGCCGTGAGGGTCCGGATCACGGTGTCCGCGGTGATCGGGCGGCCCCTGGCAGCCTGATCGGCGAGGCTCTGCGCGGTCCGCTGCAGGATGACGGGGATGGCGGTGACGAACTGGCGGGTGGCGGGGTTGCGGCGAAGCTGCCTCGTGATCCGGCTCACGCCCCTGATGAGGGTGGGCGCACTGCGGGTGATGAGCCGCCCGGCCCGCGGTATGAGCCGTCCGGCGATGGGCACCAGCGCCGCGACGAACGCCTCCGCCTCGGCCTCGCTCTCGGTCTGGGCGGCCCTGGTCGACAGGTGGGCCATGAGCTCGGCGTCGCGATAGATCCGCCGAACCGGGTTGACGAACGCCTCGCCCTCCTCCTCGGCTTCCTCCTCGTACTCGCCCTCGGCCTCGCCCTCGTACTCGCTTTCCGCCTCGACCTCGAAGTCGAACTCGGCCTCGGTCTCCTCCTCGCCCTCCGAGCCACCGGCCAGGAAGCCTCCGAGAGCTCGGGAGAGACCGCCGCCGAACTGCTCGCCCTCGAACTCGTCCTCGAACTCGTACTCCTCTTCGCCCTCTGCCCGACCCAGCTCGGCCTCCACCTCCTCCTCGTACTCCTCCTCGAACTCGTCCTCGAACTCGCTTCCCATGTCGTCGTCGCCCTGGATCGCCGGGTAGCGGTAGTTGAGTGCGGAACTCATGCTCGTCCTCCACCATCACTCGGTGTGGGGCTCGGCGTCAGCGCGGCCGGCGCGCGCCGGCGACGCTCACCGGACGTCCGGTCGGGACCGCCCCGCGCGGCACCCGCACGTCGCTGACGACGCGGACGGTCCGGGCCGGGCGGCCGTTCCGGGCCGGGACACGAACCGGGGTGACGACGCGAACCAGTCCCGGCCGTGGCCGTCCCACTCGCGCCGGAGCGCCCATCGTTCGTGAACGAACTGGCTGCCGGCGAATGGTCCGGACGCCGGGACGGCCTCCAGGGCGCCGGCCGCCGTAGCGGAGCCTGCGCTCGTACGGCCCGAAGCCGTGGGGGACGCGTCGCCGCCGCCCGCCGGGTCCATACCAGCCGCCCAGGTAGCCGCGGTACCGACGATGTGCCTGGGCGAGTCCCCGCGCATGGCGCCGCATGACGGCGTTGCGGGCGGGACCGGCGCCCAGCACCTGCGAGGTCGCGGCGCCGAGCACCCGCCCGACCTCCACCGGTCCGACGGGCTGTCCCGCCGCCGCTCGGCGAAGGATCGTCCGGGCCGCGCCGTCCACAACGCCCGGCATCAGCCGGACGGCGGGGCGGGTTCTCCGATTGCCGTGCAGCAGGCGGGTGATGACGGCGGCGCCCCGAAGCAGCGCTGGCAGGAAGGCTTCCAGATCGCGGCGGTCCCGGGGTGAGAGCGCGACGTATGCCGCCACGCCGGCGAGGGCCTCGGCCTCCGACTCGGACTCGCTCGCCGCGGCCTGGGCGGCGAGGTACTCTCCGAGCGTCTGGCCCGCCATCAGCGGCGCGGTGGCCATCTCCTCGAACTCTCCCTCGACCTCCTCCTCCATCTCGCCCTCCAACTGGGACGTGACGGCGCGGGCGAGCGCCCCGGCCGCCGGGCCGCCGACGGCGGTCGCCACCAGGGGGCCGGCGGTCTTGGCCAGTGTCCTGAGGAAGGGCGCTGCCTTGCCGAAGGCCCGGCGCAGGCGGCCGAAGAATTCCTCGGCCTCCTCCTCCAGTTCCCCCTCCTGCTCGAACTCCCCTTCGATCTCGGCTTCGTGCTCGGCCTCGTACTCTTCCTCGTACTCGGCTTCACCATCGCCACCGCCACCGCCACCGAGCATCCCGCCGACCGCTCGGGCGATACCACCCAGGGCGCCGAGGAACGCCTCGTCCTCGGTCTCCTCCTCGGCCTCTGTCTCCCATTCGGCCTCGCCCTCGGCCTCCTCCTCGCCGAGGAGCCCGCCGATCGCGCTGGCGATACCGCCCAGGCCGGGGAAGAAGGCCTCCTCCTCCTGCTCCCACTCGTCCTCGAACTCCGCCTCGAACTCGTCCTCGTACTCGGCTTCGAGCTCCTCTTCGAGGTCGGTGGACTGACGCGACATGGTGGCCCTCCTCGCTCGTCCCAGCTGGGTGCGCCTCATGGCACACCCCTCCACGGCGCCCTGGGAGTCACATCTCACGGTGAAGCGCATTCGTGGTCGATCCTTCGAGGGACCTCGACCGGGGTACCTCGCTCGCGGTCGTTCACTTGAGCGACAAGGCCACAGGACCCGCTGGTGGCCAAGCGGTGACGCCGCGGCGGTTCGTCCTCGCGGGACCTTCTCAGGGCGGCGTGACGCGGCAGTAGCAGAGATCGGAGGGTTCTCCGGCAAGCCCGTTGAGGCCGAGGACCAGCCACTCGTAGCAGTGAGCGTTGAGGTCTCGCTGTGGCGCCGTGCCCTGGTCCCCCCATCGGGTAGACCAGGTGGAGCGTCTCGTGCACGAGAACACCCAGACGAACCGGGCGGGTCCGTGACCAGTACCGCGGATAGAGCCAGACCACCTTCCTGTTGGGGCGGCCGTCGATCGCGCGGGGGACCGCGGCGTTCCGGTTGGGGTGCGCGGCCGGCTGCGCGCGGCATTCGAAGTGGAGCCCGCGCCGTTCCAGCGCGGCCGCCACGCGTCGGAACCGTTGGGCGGTGAGCGTTCCAGCGTCCGGGAACCGCGTCGCGAAGGGGACCCGGCGCCCGGGGGCATGCCCGAACACCACGCGGTACAGGCATGCCGTCCGCTCGTCCCGAGGTACGGACTCCAGCCGGTCGGCCGCGCGCAGGGCGAGCCGCACCGCGAGGCTGAGGTCTCGTCGCAACGTCGCCTGGCAGCCTGGCCCACTGACGCGCCTGCGTCCGGCGGTGTACCCGGCCGGGCACGTCAGCCGAAACCTCGGAGACGGCGAGGTTGCGTGAGAGCCGATGCCCTTCGGGACGCGCGGCGAGATCATGGCGGCCTCCTGACACGGTGATACCCGCCGCCTGCGTCGGGCGGCACGTCGCATGTTCGGGCGACTCTCGGGAACGGCCGCGCGAAGGCCGCACATGGCGCGGTCGTCGCCGGCGTCGAGGGGTTCCCAAGCAGCTCAAGCTCCCGTAGTCTGCTTGGAACAATCGCGCAAAAGGGGGAGCAAACGATTCGGGATCGTGACGTCCGCGCCCTTGTGGAACCCGATCGCGGGGGGAATGGTCGATGGGCGACCAATTGTCGAGCGTCGCCGAGCGCGACAGTAACGGGAAATCCTCGGGAGTGGAGGTGCAGGTCCGACGACTCATCACCGATCTCGTTGGGGAGGCGCACCCGGCCGACCGAGCGGTGCGGAGGGCTGACTGGGTGATCCTCGACGTTGAGGTGGATGGAGTTCGCTGCCTGCTGCTTCGCGTTCCCGAAGCGCCGGTGCCGCTGAGCCCGCGGGAGCTCGAGATCGCCCGCATGGTGGCCAGGGGCTACCCCAACAAGACGATCGCTTCCATTCTCGACATCAGCTCGTGGACGGTCGCCTCCCACCTCCGGCGGGTGTTCTCCAAGCTCGGTGTCTCGACGCGCGCCGCCATGGTCGCCAGGTTGCTCGAAGACGGGCAGATGGTAGACCTCGGCGAGAGCGTGCACGTCCGGACCTCGGTCGCCGGGCCGCCGCGTTCCCATCGTCCCTGGCCGACTCGGCTGGCCACCTGAGACCCGGCGGCCTGCGAGGTCGGGACTGGCGTCGCTCGAACGTGCGGCTGATCAGGGCATGGCCCGGCGACCTAGGGTGTTGCGGTATCGCACGACCCGGGATGGTGATGATGACTACCACGCTTCGTGGCTCCTCGGAGCGAGAACTGGTCACGCGGGCGGTCGAAGCCGGCAAGCGAGACGTCAACGGCCTCACCAACATGGTCTTCTACGCCAGACATCCCCAGATGACGGGGCGCAGGATCAGACCCCAGCAGCGAGCCCTGGTTCGAGAGTGGCTCACGATCAGGGATCGGATCGTCAGACCCTCCCTCGCGGCGGTGATCGGCTCCATCTCCACGGCGCCCGGACTGCGGACCGCGTCCCGCCTCAGGAGCACACAGTGGCTGCGCTCGGCATGGGCGGCGGACGAATGCGCCGAAGACCACATGGTTCCTCTGCGGATCTTCGGGACCGTCACTCCGGTGAACCCCTCCACCAGGACGGCGTTCACCGCCCTGGAGCAGGCGCTTCGGTCGGCTCGGTACAAGCCGAAGAGCGTCTGGAACTTCAACTGCCGCGACATCAAGGGCCAGCCTGGCCGTCGTTCCCTGCATGCCTACGGTCTCGCCCTGGACATCGATCCCCGCTGCAATCCGCATCGGCAGGGCGCTGAGGGACCGGCGCGATTCTCGCCCGCGGCAACCCAGCAGGAACGCTGCGGTGACGTGCAGGCCGGATGGGCCGACACCACGTTCACTCCCGAGCAGGCCGCGGCGGTCGAGGGCATCCAAACGGTCGATGGCCTGCAGGTGTTCGCGTGGGGAGGGCGCTGGACCGGTTCGCCGGACTCGATGCACTTCCAGATCAACCTCAGCCCTCAGGAGCTTCGACGAGGCATCAGCCCGCCGCTACCGCCCTCGCGGCAGTACTCCGACATCGTGACGGTCGGCCGTCAGATCCAGGCGATGGGCTACTCGGTGTCCGAACACCCGCGGTTTGGCGGGGTGAACCCGGTTCACACCCGGAAGTCCTACCACTACGCGGGCCGCGCGATCGACGTGAACTGGTACCCGGCGAGGGACGAGCCAGCCAAGCTCGACCGGCTCCGCGACTGGATCAAGGCCAACGTCCCCGACTACAGGGAACTGCTATGGCGGACCAAAGGCCACGACGACCACCTGCACCTGGCGATCTAGGAGCCCTCGACACGCAGCTTCCACGTCACCGGCGTGCTCGTTGCTGCAGATGCTGCCAGAGCCGCGGCAGCAGCTCATCGCGAACCGCGCGCCACGAGGCGATCTCCTCGGCGGTCAGCGGTCTGACCTGACCGGCCGCCTGAGCGGCGAGCCAGGTGTCGCAGGCAGCCGACAGCAACCACATGCGGGCCACGGCGACGCCAGGAGTCGCGCCGAGGGTGAGCGCGCCGTTGCCGCGGAGCAGCAGCGCTTCGCCGTCCGGCAGGCTCCGGGCCGCGCGCCCGGCGAGATCCGGCGACCGCAGCAGGTGGGCGCTGTCGTGCACGGGGACCGACTCGCCGAGCCAGGCGGCCTGTCCATGCAATGGAGTCAACGACGTGGTCGTGGCCGCGGCGGCGAAGGCGCTGCCCGGCTGGGCGCGCGCGATCGAGCCGGCATCCGGCCTGGCTCGGTAGAGGGCGAGATGGGCCCATGCCTCCGCGGGAGCATCCCTCGGCAGCGACGAGGCCTCGAGCGGCACCTCGACGACGGCGGATTCGGTGACGGTGGCCAGATCGGCGGCAGGGGTGATCAGCATCGACGCCCCCGCGCGCGCCGACACGTGCCCGTACGCGGTGACCAGCCCGAGACGGGACAGCACCTGCGCCGCCTCGACAAGGTCGCTTCGCTGCGTTGTCGCTGAAGCCATCGCCCAGGTCTCCTGCCTTGCCAGATGACGGTCCAGAGCATAAACTGTATACACTTCTTGGGAGAGGGGGAAGCGCTGTGATCTCAGGGCTGCACCACTACGCGCTGGAAGTGCCGGACCTGGAAGTGGCGGACGGCTTCCTGCAGGACTTCGGTCTGGAGACCGGCGAGAAGGACGGGAAGCTGATCGCCCAGTGCCCCGGCCGTGACCAGGAACAGGTCCGGCTCCTCCAGGCTCCGGCCAAGCGACTGCACCACGTCTCGTTCACCCTGCGCCCTGGCACGCTGGACTCGGTCCGCGAGGCCCTGGAGCGTGCCGGCACGCCCGTCATCGCGCCTCCGGAGGGCGCCGGTGAGGACGGCCTGTGGGTCCGCGACCCCGACGGCAACGCGGTGCAGCTGCTCGATGAGGCTCCGGCTCCCGCCCGTCCGGTCGCCGAGGTGCTGACCAACCAGGGCGCCAGCCGTCAGCGGATCGGTGTCGCGCAGTGGCAACAGGCCACGGCCGACGTCACGCCGCGCCGCCTGGGGCACACGCTGCTGTTCACGGCGCGGCCGCAGCGGATGACCGACTTCTACACCCAGGTGCTCGGGCTCGGGGTGAGCGACCGGATCCACGGCCTGGTGACGTTCCTCAACGCCGGGCCGGGCGATCACCACATTTTCGGGTTCATCGCCAGCAGCCACCGCGGCTTCCATCACGCCAGCTTCGAGGTGCCCTCCATCGACGCGATCGCGCTCGGCGCCGACCGGATGCGCTCCAGGGGGCGCGAGGCCGGCTGGGGCCTGGGCCGTCACACCATCGGCTCGAACTTCTTCCACTACAACCCGGACCCCTGGGGCTCCTGGATCGAATGGTTCTCCGACATCGATCAGATCGACGACCACTGGGTGGCGCGCGAGTGGGACGTCCCACCCCACCTGTGGGGCGCGCCCCCGCCGGAGACGTTCCTGAACAACCGCGAGCCCAGCGACTGACCGGGTCTAACCCGGCGACCGCGCCAGGTCCGGAAGGAACAGTGCCGAGACGGCCGCCTCGCGCTGGCTCTGTGCCCCCAGGCGCCTGATGATGTCGGCGACGGCCACGCTCCGCACGCCGGCGAGGGTGACCGCTCCCTGGTACTTGGTGGTGATGCAGCGGTCGACACGAGCCGCATGGACCGCTTCGCAGTGAGCCACCACGACCTCCAGAGCAGCCTGGTACTGACGGTCCAGCGGCTTGGACATGGCCACGCCCGGGTGGTCGAGGGTGACCTCGACTTCCTCGAAGAGATGCCGCCGCAATTTCAGGATCTCCGGGGAGGAGGCGTAGGCCGGCACCAGCGTATCCGTCACGAAGCGGCGCAGCGCAGCGACTGGGACGTCACCTCGCCGGCGGAGAAAGACCAGATGCCTCAGGAGATCGTCGTGACCGTCCGGGGCAGCCTCGTCGAGCTTGGGCAGCTACATCGTCGCTTTGGCCCGCAGCGGAAGGACCAGGGTCAGGTCGGCACCTTCAGCGATGCCCATCGCCTTCCTCCGTTTCAGGACGGGGAGTGATGTTGTAGTTCATCCGGAAGAAGTTCTCCGGGTCGTAGTGCGCCTTGACCCGCCCGAGCTTTGCGTACTTCTCCTGCCCGCCGAAGGCTTCGACCACGCGGTCCATTTCATCGAAGTTGAGCATGTTGACGTAGATCCCTTTTCCGGTCCATGGTTTGAGGTCGTCGACGATCTTCCGCGTCCGGTCGATAGAGTCGCGGTCATACGCCGGGTCGTCCCAGCTCATCGCGAAATTCAGCCACATCAGGTAGCCACGGTTCGAGAACGCCGTGGCCTCCTCACCAACGTCGCCGATCGCCCCGCCGAGGCCGATGATCTCGACCTCGCCGTTCATCGGCATGTCCTTCCAGAAGTCGACGAGCCGCTCGATCGCCTCGTCGGTCAGCTCCGCGACGTGCGCCTCCTTGGTGTAGTAGCGGTGGCCGTCCGCGAACTCCTCGTCCAGGACCTTCTGAATGCCCGCCGCGAACGGCATCACGGTCGTGGCCTTCACGGAGGGCTGGCCGACGGCGCTGAGGCGTTCGACGAGCTCGACTCCCGCCGGGTCGTCGGCGTCGTCGAGCCACATCGAGATCAGCATCAACAGCCTCCTGCCGACCAGTTCCGGCGGCACGAACGGCATCGCCGGCATGTCGTGCTTGAGCGCGGCGTGCCAGCCGATGGTGCGGGGCAGCGTCGGGCTGATCGAGGCGTAGGCGCGCAACGCCTCGGCCGCGTCGTCGGGCTCGTACAGGGAAACGCCGACGCGGATCATCGGGCCGAACTCGTGTGCCCTGAAGGTGAACCGCGTGACCACCCCGAAGTTGCCGCCGCCGCCCTTGAGCGCCCAGAGCAGATCTGGGTGATCGGTCTCCGAGACCTCGATGACCTCCCCGCTCGCCAGCACGAGCTCGAGGGAGACGAACTGGTCGCAGGTCAGGCCGTGCTTGCGGGAGAACCAGCCGATCCCGCCACCCAGCGCCAGGCCGGCGACGCCGGTCTCCGACATGATCCCGGCGGGGACGATCAATCCGTGGCGGGCGGTGGCCTGGTCGATATCGCCAAGCAGGCAGCCGCCGCCGGCGTGGACGAGATGGCGCTCGGCGTCGACGGTGACCTCGCGCATGCCGCTCAGGTCGATGGTCAGCCCGCCGTCCGACATCGCCTTGCCCGAGACCGAGTGCCCACCGCAGCGGATGGAGGGTGGCAGCCCGTTGGCACGCGCGACCTCGACGGCGGCGACCACGTCCTGGGTGCTGGTGCAGCGCAGGATCAGTCCGGGATACCTGTCGATCATGGCGTTCCACACCAGGCGCGCGTCCGCGTATTCGGCGTGGCCTGGACCGATGAGGTCGCCCTTGAACCGCGGCCCCAATTGCTCGGCGATGCGGACCCGCAGCTCCTGATCCATGGCCGGGCGGGCCGCAGGGCTCCTGACGGAAGATATCGTCGACGACATGACGCTCCCCTCGTGCCGCCCGCTCACGCGGTCACCGTCTCGGACGGCTCACCCGCCTGCTCCGCGCCGATCTGGGCGAAGAGCGGGGCCAGGTCGATGTGGACGCGCAGGGAGGTGACCTTGCCGTCGGCGTTCCGGTCGAGCACGGAGACGCAGGGCACGGCGACCTCCGCGCCACCCTTGGTCGTGTAGTGGGTGACGACCTCCAGGACCGCCGTGTTGCCATCGTTGACGAACCAGAGGTTGCGCCGCTCGTGGCGCAGACCGCCGATCATCGACCAGAAGCCGCCGATCGCGGCGCTGATTGCCTGCTTGCCGACCGCCGGCGGGTTGTTGCCGAAGACGACGGCCGCGTCGTCGCTGTGGCGCTCGACGTACGGCTCCAGACGCATGGCGTCGACGTCGGCGTAGTAGTCATCGATCCAGGTGGCCATGCTTTCTCCTCCAGTGGTGGTCTAGGCTGCCTCGCCGCGGGCGATGCGACGCATGGCGTCGAGCGTGGCGGCGACGGCCTTCAGGTAGTCCGCGGTCATCCCGTCGGCGTACTCGCGCTCAGCCTGGGACCCGCCCTCGACGCCGGCGACGACCAGGGCGAAGCTGAAGCGCAGCCGGAGGTCATCGTCGGGGCCCTCGATCTCGTTGGCGATGGTGCCCAGGACCGGTCCGGAGATTCGGGTGAAGACCACCCGGTGCGGCTCCTCGAGGGTGATGCGCTCACGGAACCGCTGCCCGCGGAAGTCGATGTCGCGGTCGAAGACCGTTGGTCCGTACCGCTCGACGATGTCGCACCGGGTCATGGCGGGGACGAAGGGCAGGGCGTTGTTGGCCTTCAGGACGAGGCCGTTCCACACGGCCGCGCGGTCCAGGCGCGGCTGGCCGTCCTCGTTGACGGGCAGGGCGTGGCTGACGAAGATCATGTCGCCTCCCGGGGCGAGTCGTGCGGGTTTCCTGGGTGGTGCGCGTGCACCGCCAAATCGGCGGAGACGATGCGGTTGACCAGGACGCCGAGGTACTCGATCTCCGTACGGACGACGTCGCCGGGCCGCAGGGACAGGCCCCTGCCGGCGCCCACGCCGGCCGGTGTCCCGGTCGTGATGACGTCACCGGGCTCCAGCGTCACGGTCCGGCTCGCAGCGGCGACGAGCGTGGGGACGTCGCAGATCATGTCCGCGGTGCTCGCGTCCTGCTGGAGCTCGTCGTTGACCCACAGGCGGATCCGCAGGTCCTGGGGGTCCGGGACGAGCCAGGCCGGGGTCAGGCCCGGGCCGAGCGGCAGCGAGCCATCCCGAGCCTTCGAGGCGAACCAGTCGTAGCGGAAGGGCGGTGCGGGCACGCTCGCCCGGCGGTGGTACCCGCGCGCCGTGATGTCGTTCGACACGCAGTACCCGGCGACGTGCGCGAGCGCCCGCTCGCGCGGCACGTCCCGGCCGCCGAGGCCGATCACGGCGGCGAGCTCGGCCTCCCAGTCCAGCAGCGCGGTCTGCGGCCCGTCGATGGGAACGTCGTCGAACGGCCCGACGACGGCGGTCGTCGGAGGCTTGAGGAAGAAGAACGGCTCCCAGTCCGCCAGCGGGGGCTCGATGCCCATCTCCGCGACGTGCCGCCGGTAGTTGACGCCCGCGCAGATCACCTTGCGCGGGTAGCGCAGCGGCGCGAGCAGCCGGACGCCGGCGAGCGGGTCCGCGGCCTCCACGTCGATCCCGCGGAGGGCCAGGCCGGCCGCTGGCCAGCCGTCGAGGAGCTCGGTGAGGCTCGCCCATTGTTTGAGCACGGGCACCTCGCGCAGGCTGCCGTCGCCCACCCGGACGGCGACGAACGGCTCGCCGTCGGCGACGACGGTGACCAGCGACCACGTGGTCACGGGGCGCTCCGGGGGGTGGCGGACGCAGGGTCCTGGCCGGACAGGAGATCGTGGACGGCGGCGATGTCGAGCTCTCCCCAGCCGTCGGCGAGACACTTGTCGTACAGCCGCTTGGTGATGGCGAACAGGGGCAGCTCGGTCCCGGTCGCCTGGGCCTGGTCCTCGATCTGCTCGAGGATGTGGTGGAGCGTGGAGATCGGACCGGGTGCGGGCGTCCAGCGCCGCTCCCGGACCAGCGGGCCGCGGCGCTGCCAGATCGCCGACGAGGCAATCGAGTCGTCGAGGGTCCGCTGCACGAGCTCGAGGTCCAGGCCGCTGCGGCGGGCCAGCAGCATCGCCTCCGCGGTGGCGACGGTGTGCACCGCCACCAGGAGGTTGGAGACGTACTTCAGGCGCGCCCCGGTGCCAAAGGCGCCCGTGTAGACCCACGGCCCCGAGATCGCGTCGAGCACCTCGCGGACGGCGTCGACGCTCGCCTCCTCCCCCGAGACGAAGGTCGTCGCGGCGCGGGGCCGGACCATCGCCGGCGTGCCGCCGATCGGGCAGTCGAGAAGGTCGCCGCCGGCCGACCGGACGCGGTCCCGCAGCGCCGCCTTCTCCACGACGTCGATCGTGCTCATCTCGACGTGGACCGTGCCAGGGCGCAGCTTCGTCATGGTGCCGTGCGGGCCTCCGACGACCTCTCGCAGCGCCTCCAGGTCCGGCAGGATCGACAGCAGGACGTCGCTGGAGGACGCCACCTCGGCCGGCGATTGCGCACCGGTGCCGCCGAGAGCGGCGAGCTCCTCGGTGCCAGAGCGCCGGTAGCCCACCACCGTGAAGCCACGGTCCATGAGATTCTGGGCGATCGGCAGGCCCATCTTGCCGAGCCCGATGACCCCGACGGTCGTCATCGTCCGCCTCCCTCCGGCCGGCGCGCCGGCATCAGCTGATCCGGTAGGTCGTCGTGCCGAAGGAGACCCGCACGGTGAGGGCGCCCTCCATGACGCGCCACCCGAGGACGTCGAAGGTGCGCAGTCCCTTGGCGACGAAGGGGTCCTGGGCCGCCAGCGCAGCGGCCTGCTGCTCCGTGGAGGCCCGCAGCACCGTGAGGCCCGCGCCCGGTGTGACGCCCGGCCCCGAGGTCAGCGGGCCGGAGGCGACGACGTGTCCGGCGGCCTCCAGCCCGAGCATCCATTTCAGGTGGGCGTCCACGACGGCCTGGACGTCCGCCGCCGTGACCCCTTCGCGGGGGACCCACCGGATGACCCAGAGCTGCGCGCCGAGCATCGCCGAGCGTTCGACCGGCATCGGTCACCTCCTCGCGACCATGCGCTAAACTGTATGCACTTTCAGACCACGACGTCAAGACTCCGGCCGAGATGTGTATGCAGTTACGCCCGCCCGATGGCTACAATGAGGCCATGCCACGAGCCGCCGCCCGCGTCCCCGGGATCGAACGACTGGAGCTCCCTGAGGTCCGGCAGGCCATTCCTCGCCTGCACGCGTACCTGCGCGAGTGCATCCTCGACGGTCGCCTCCCGCCGGGCACCAAGCTGTCGCAGGTGGCGCTCGCCGAGCAGCTCGGCGTGAGCCGGACGCCGCTGCGCGAGGTGCTGCGGATGCTCCAGGAGGAGGGCTACGTCGAGTTCGAGCCGAACCAGCGCATGCGCGTGGCGGACCTCGACCCGGTCGAGCTCGACGCCGACTACGCGTGCCGCATCGTGCTCGAAACCCTCGGGCTGTCAATGACCCTGGAGTCCATCGGCTCGCGGCAGCGCCGGGAGGCGCGCCGGCTGCTCACCGCGATGCGCCGGGCCGCGCGGGTCGGTGACTTTCCCGGGTGGTTCGGCGCACACCACGCCTACCACCGGGTGCTGACGGCCGGGGCGGGGGAGCCACTGCTGCGCCAGCTCCAGTCGCTGGAGGACCGCAGCGTGCGCTACATCCGGATCTACCAGCAGTCCGAGCCGGCCGGCTGGCAGACGGCGGGCGACACCGAGCACGCGGCGATCCTGGACGCCCTTGCCGCGGGGGACGACCACGCGGCCCTGGCGGGGCTCGCCCACCACCTGGCCCGCACAGCCCTGCGGGTGCTCTCGGACTGCGCGCCGGGCTATGCGCCGCGGGCGGTCCCGCACGCCGTCGCCCTCGCCGAGGGCGCCGATCCCGTCGCGCTGCGCGCGGCGTCCGCGGGCTAGACCGAGGCCGCCGCCGGCGGCACCGCCGGCACCCTCGCGGGAGCGCGGGACGCCACCCCGGGCGCGGCGGCGCCTTCTGGCAGGTCGCGCGCTTGCGGCTGCGTCGTCGGCCGCGAAGTCGGCCCGAGCCACATATCGATCGAGCCCAGCTCGGCGGGGTCGAACGTCCGTGGTCGCCAGGCCGCGTCGTCCTCGATCCGGCGCACTCCGAAGGAGTACTCGTAGGTGAAGCTCTCGGGACCGAGAAAGTAGAGGAAAACCGCCGTCGACTGCGGGTGGCGGCCCGGCCCCATCTCGATCTGGACGCCGTGGTCGACGAGGAAGTGCCAGTTCCGGAAGACGTCGTCGATCGAGGCGACCTGGAAGTTCATGTGGCACAGCCCCGGCCCGTCGCCCTTGAAGACCGCGAGCTTGTGGTGCACCGGGTCGATCCGCATCAGGCAGGCGGCGTCGCCGATCCAGTCGGACACCTTCGCGTTGAAGATGCCGGACCAGAACCGGTAGGCCTCGTGGACGTCCGGGGCGTCGAGGCACAGGTGACCGAACTCCGTGATCCCCGACGCACGCCCGAAGGCGACCGGCCGAGCCAGGGATTCCTGCTGCGTCACCAGCTCGAGCCGGTTGCCGAAGGGGTCGTTGAACGCGATGCCCGAGCGGACCCGGCGGGACCGCGCGGCCGCGCCGTCCAGACGCTGGACAGCCAGGCCACGACGTTCGAGCTCGTGCTCGGCCCCCGCCAGGGCGTCATCGTCGGCGACGCTGAAGCCCGACGCGATGACCCCGGACCGGCCAGCGACAAGCGCCAGGCAATGATGGCGGCTGTCGGCGCGAAGGTGCGCGACTCCCTGCTCGTCCGAGGCCACCAGCTCCAGCCCCACGATGTCGGTCGCGAAGCGGACGGCGGCCGGCAGGTCGGTGACGCCGGAACGCACGTAGGCGATGTCCTGCAGCTCGATCACCCGCAGCCTCCCTTCCGATCCGAAAACTGTACACAGTTTCCGGGGTCCGGACAAGGGCGCTCCGCCGGTCAGGGCGAGGGGCTCCGCGGGCGGAGGTAAAGCGCTGCGCGATCGGGGTAGGCCGCTGTGCGCACCGACGGCCACATGGGCAGGCGCGCCATCCACTAGGCAAGATAATGATCACTCTCTATCAGCCTAGGCTGTAAGGGAGCCGCACTGCCTCTGGAAGCAGCGCACCTCCCGGGAGCCACCGGGCTTCCCAGCCGGGAAGGGGGTGCGGACATGTCTGCCAAGGATCCGGCTGACTCCGCCGGTCGGAGCGACCCAGACCCGTTGGAGACGGTCAGGGCCATTGCCAGCTTGCTCGTCGTCCTCGTGCGGGTCCTGGTCAGTGTCCTCCAGTTGATCAGGCTCCTCGGGTGTTGAGGGCGAGATGGACATCGTCCTTGCAGCGGAGGGCGGTCTCTTCCAGGCCGCCCTCCGCTGTGGTGCAGACCATCGCGATCCGCACTGCCTCTGGATAGAGAGCATTCTCCACCACGGCAAGTGCGAGATGCAAGTGCAGATTGCGCAAACGCCGGACTCGCATCAGTGGGGGATGATGATCTTGCCGAATCGATCAAGTCCAACAATGCACCGCCGCCGCTTGGCAATGAGCTTCGGAGGCTTCGGGAGGCCGCGGGGCTCACCATCGAGCGTGTGGCCGAAGTCCTGGACTGCTCCACCTCCAAGATCTCACGAATCGAGACGGGACAGGTCTCTGTGAGGGGCTTGGACCTCCGCACAATCCTCGACATCTACGACGTGGCGGCCAGTGATAGAGCGAGTCTGATCGAGCTGGCGCGCAAAACCCCTGAGAAAGGCCTATGGCAGGCTCACGGCGAACTGAAAAACCTTCGAGCTCTAGTGGACTTCGAGGTTGCCGCGTCATCCATTCGCACCTTTGGCGGGCTACTCTTGCCAGGATTGCTTCAAACGGCGGAATACGCACGTGCCGTAATGGGTGCCTTGCGGCCGGAATTGCGCTCTGAAGAGCTGGACCACTGGGTGACGCTTCGTCTCGCGCGGCAGGCTTTGTTGACCGGGGATGATCCTCCATCCTATTGGGCAATCCTGGATGATGCGGCGTTACGCCGCGACGTAGGAGGCCGTCGCGTCATGGAGCGACAACTACAATTCCTAGCTGAAATGGCAGCGCTCCGCAATGTAACGCTGCAACTACTTCCCTCCACAAAGGGAGCTCATGCCGGGTTGTGTGGCGACTTCACGATCTTCAGCTTTTCTGAACCGAACGATCAGGACGTCATTTACTTGGAGCACAACGCAGGCGACCTCTACCTGGAACAACGGGAGCAGGTCATCCGCCATGTCCAAGCGTTCGATCATCTGCGCGCAAAGGCACTTGGACCGGAAGAATCCCTCTTGATCCTGACCCAGGCTTACTCGGGCGAAGCAGACCAAGACGATGATGTCTTAGATCCAGCATAACCGCCCGAACGGTCTTGACACCCCGGGTCGCTTCAAAGTAGCTTTCGCATGGCCTGAAGCGCACGGAGGGACGGTTATGAGCGATCCACTTGCATGGCGGAAGAGCACATACAGCTCCAATGGCACGTGCGTTGAAATAGCCTTTGGCAATGGCTCAGTTTTTGTTCGAGACTCGAAGAATCAAGAGCGAGCCGTCTTGGAGTTCACACCCGCGGAATGGGATGCTTTTTTGAGAGGCGTGTATGCAGGCGAGTTCAATACGCCGATGCATCCTCAAGAGTGAACCATCAGCGACACCTATTCGTGGTGCGATGGCTCCAGGTACTCCACGCCGATTAGCATCGACCGTCAGGGTGACGACGCGGGCGGGATGACGACGGCGTCGCCGACGGGGCGCTCACCGGTGGTGTCGGATGGGCGGCCCAGGATCTGACCGCCGGCGACCATCGTGGTGGAGCCTCCACCGTCGAGGTTGAGCGCCTCTTGGGCGCCCAGGGCGCGCATGATCGAGGCCTCCTCGGCGAGGCTCTGGCCAGGGCGTGCGTGCGCGCGCAGCCAGGCTGTGGCGGCCTGCGTGCTCAGCCAGCGGAGGGATGCCCGCCGGGCGGGTCCGTCGGACCCGGCAGCATGCCCAGCGGGGCGACCTCCGCCTGGTCCCCAGGGCACCACCAGACGATGCGGCCCTGACGTTGCTCCAGCCACATCGGGTGGTGCGGATGGCGCACGCACGGCGGCCAGGAAGTGTCAACGAAGGTGTCGTGCAAGCGCTGTTGGAGGTCCTCGACCGCCAGCACGATCAGGTCGGCGAGGACGCCCTGCCGCGTTCTGTGGTCGAGGTCGTCCCACGCCGGCTCGATCGGCAGGAAGCCCGTCAGGAGGACCGCCCGATTGCCCAGCACGGCTCGGGCTTCCGCCCGCGCCTTTCCGGTCTCCCAGCCAAGGGTGGCTGTCAGGTCGTGGGCGATCAGGTCGGCCGTCCGCGCGAACGCCTGCTCATCGATCCTCACGTGCTCAATCGCTGACGTCGGCCACGATCCGGTGATCGGGGCGGCCGTCCTTGGCGAGCATGGAGTGCTCAGCGGCCGTCGCCCGGTAGAGCCGGAGGTCCGCCTCCGCCCCCACGTCCTCCGGCGTCCACTCCACGCCGCCGTGCGCGAGGGAACGGCGGGAGAAGACCTCGATCTCGCGTTCCAGCTCCGCACCGCTCAGCTCCTCGGCCACCGCCGTCATGTACACGCCCTGGCCGGTGCCAATGGGCACCTGGGAATCGAAGATCACGATGCCCACCTGGGGTCGCACCGCGATGTTGCGCGAATGCGTCGCATCCGGCGAGGAGACCCAGAAGAACTCGGCATAGCCCGAGTTCGCGAAATAGACGGGCGAGGCCCAGGGCCGCCCGGTCTCGTCGGCGGTGGCCAGCACCATGTACTGATTGGCGTCGATGATCCCCCGCGCCACGGCTCCCGAATCCCGCTCTCCCATCGGTGCTCCTCTCGCTGCCTTCTATCCGGGAACGTGAATCCTCCAGCATCGGCAGGCACCGCGTGGGTTCTGTCGGACGCCGGCTTTCGGCCCTGGGCTAGGACTGGCGCTCGACGGTCCGGGCGAGCAGGTGGTGGAGGCCGCGGACCTGGGCGCGCTCGCGGATCCGCCAGGAGCCCTCGTGCCAGCGCGCGAGGCCCTCGCGCTCGAGCCGGCGTCCGGCGATGGCGGCGTGCTTGCAGGGGACCGGCAGGGATGCCCGATGGGTGCCGGAACGGCAGGTGCAGCCGAGCAGCACGGTGTCCTCGCGTATGCCCCGGACCCAGACCCGGTAGCTGCCTGGTTGGGAGTCGGACTTGACGAGCACGGAACCATCGGGCAGCACGCGGGCATTGTGCCCGCTTTCGACACCGCGAATCTCCGCGGCGAGTCCGTACGCCGCGTGTGGTGCCAAATGACCGACATGCCCGCCCACGGCGGCGGGAACGACGGCGGTCGAAGATGCTTCTTTCATGTGACCATTGTACCGGGAGTACCGGTTACTGGCCACGAAATGCGCAGGTCACCGGGGGTGCCGCCGGTTTCCTCGGCTCACGGTCCGGCAGAGCGACCAGGGGCGCGGACAGGTCACCGGCTGCGAGGCTTCGGGTTCTGGCGGCGGGCGAGGGGGAGCGAGGCGAGCAGGACGCAGGCGGTGAGGGCGAACCCTGCCGAGTAGCCCAGTGGTTCGATCAGGAGGCCGAAGCCGGCCGCGCCGAGACCCATGCCGGCGTCGTACGCGAGGTTCCACACGGCACTGACGGCGCCGTACCCGGAGGCCGGGACACGGTCGAACATCAGCGAGAGGCTGGCGTTCTGCGCCACGCCAAAGCCGGCGCCGAACACGACCATCCCGATCACCATGGCGGCGGGGCTGGGGACCAGCACCAGGGCCAGGATGCCGGCGGCCGAGACGAACACGGCCGGGCCCAGCAACCGGGCCGCGCCGTGCTGGTCGCCGTACCGTCCGGCCCACCAGCGCGAGAGCGTCGACGACGCGGGCTGCGCGAGCAGGGCCACCGCGGCGAGGTTGCCGGAGGCATGGCCCACCGCGATGGGGAGGAAGGTGACGACCACGCCGGCCGCCATGGCGGTGGTGGAGAAGACCGTCGACGGCTGCAGCAGGGCGGGCGTCCGCAGTCCGGCCAGCACTCCGAGCCCTCGCTCCGGCTCCGGCTGGCGGCCGGGAAGGCCGCGCACCGCCGCCAGCCCGGCCAGCGCGGCGACCGCCCCGGCGACGAACACCACCTGGTACCCGGCGTGCCCGACGAGCCAGACGCCCAGCGGCAGCGCGACCACGGCCGGCACGCCGACGACGACGCCGGAGATCCCCAGCCCTTCGCCGCGGCGCTCGGGCGGGACCAGCGAAGCGACCAGGGCGCCGCCGACCACGACGGCGATCGCGAACCCAACGCCGCGAACGACGCAGACCAGCAGGATCGTCGCCATGCCCTCGGAACCGGGCAGCGCCAGCGCCGGCGCCCCGAGCAGCAGCAGGCCGCCGGCCAGCACCGCCCGGTACCCGAACCTGGCGACCAGCCTCAGCGTGACCAGCTCGGTCGCCACCGTCGACGCCATCAGCGCACCGGTGGCCAACCCGGCGCCGACCCCGCCGGCGCCAACCGATGCCGCATACATCGGCACCACCGAGAGCAGCAGGTAGAAGCTTGCCGCCGCGCCGAAGCTGGCCACGAACACCAGCGCCAGCGCCCGGCTCATGATCCGGGGCCGCACCGCCGTCGTCGGCGCCAACGTCGTCAGGGTCTCCATCGCCACGCTCATCCCTATCTCCATCTCCAGGCTCGTGCTGTAACAGTGCGCCCACAGGTGGCCTCCGGTAAGATCCAATTCCATGCCGATCGAGTGGGCCGGTTTGAGTCCTGAGCTGATCCTGCCGCTGGACCGCGGACGGCCTGAGCCCCTGCGGTCCCAGCTCGAGGGCGGCTTGCGCGAGGCGATCCGCTCCGGCCGCCTCCAGGTGGAGGAACGGCTCCCGTCCTCCCGCGAGCTGGCACGCCAGCTCGGTGTGTCACGCGGTCTGGTGCAGGAGTGCTACGACCAGCTCCAGGCGGAGGGCTACCTGAGCACCAGGGTCGGGTCCGCCACCCGCGTCGCGGCGGTGGCCACCCAGACGAGCCCGGCGCCCACCACAGCGCCCGCCGCCCCGGTCCAGTTGCTGGCCGATTTCCGCTCCGGCGTGCCCGACCTGGGGAGCTTCCCGCGAGCCGACTGGCTGTGGGCGCAGCGCGAGACCTGCCGCAACGCGCCGACCTCGGCGCTGGACTACGGCGATCCCCGAGGCAGCCCGGCGCTCCGGCAGGTCCTCGCCGGCTACCTGCGCCGCGTGCGCGCGGCCGCGGTGGACCCGGAGCGCCTCGTCGTCTGCACCGGGTTCGCCCAGGGGATCAGCCTCACGCTGCGCGTCCTGGTCCAGGCGGGCGTGCGGCGGGTGGCGTTCGAGGACCCGGGATACGGAGGCGGCGGCGGCACCAGTGCCGTCGCCGTCCGGATGGGACTGGAAGCCGTCCCCGTCCCTGTCGACGACGGCGGTGTCGACGTCGACGCGCTCGCCGCCACCGGCGCCCAGGCGGTGCTGCTGACCCCGGCCCACCAGTGGCCCACCGGCGTGGTCCTCGCCCCTGAGCGCCGCCACGCGCTGGTCGCGTGGGCCGCCGGCGAGGGCGCGACCATCATCGAGGACGACTACGACGCCGAGTTCCGCTACGACCGCGAACCGGTCGGAGCACTGCAGGGACTGGCCCCGGACCACGTGGTGGCGCTTGGCACCGCCAGCAAGTCGCTGGCGCCGGCCGTGCGGCTGGGATGGGTCCTCTGCCCGCCCACCCTGGCGGCGGCGATCGCCGACGAGAAGGCGGCCAGCGACCGCGGATCGCCGGTGCTCGACCAGTTGGCCGTCGCCACCCTGATCGAGTCCGGCCGCTACGACCGGCACCTGCGCAGGATGCGGACCACCTACGCCAACCGGCGCGGCGCGCTCGTGGACGCCCTGGCCAGGCACGCACCCGCCGTCGAGCTCAGCGGCCTGGCCGCCGGCTTCCACGCCGTCGCGCACCTGCCGCGGTCAACCGGCGAGCGGGCCGTCATCGCCGCCGCCAGCCAGCGCTCCGTCGGCCTCTACGGCATGAGCACCTACCGCTCGACCCACGCGACCACCCCACCACAGCTCGTCCTCGGCTTCGGCAACCTCACCGAACGCGCCATCGAGAAGGGCATCGCCGCCGTCGGCGACCTCCTCCAGGAGCCGTGACGGCGGTCGACCGCCTACCATGACGTACGAATGGACCGAACCCGGCAGCCTGCCCCGAGCCGTTGACGAGGTTCTCTCTGGATGAGCGAGCAGCGCGCTGGAACCACCGTCCATCTCGCCGAGGACCTGGCGCAATGGGCCGTCGGGCTGGACCCGAGCGCCGAGGATCTCGAGCTGGGCGAGCGGGCGCTGCTGGACACGATGGCGGTCGCCCTGGCGGCCCGTGGGCACCCGCTGGTCCAGGTCGCCGGCGGTCTTGACGACGCGGCGCGCTGGGCCAGCATCGGGCACGTCCTGGACTTCGACGACCTGCACCTCGCGTCGACGGCGCACGTGAGCGTGGTCTGCGTGCCCGCGGTGCTGGCCAGTGGCGGCGACGCGCGCGCCTACCTGGCGGCGGCAGGGGTCATGGCGCGGCTGGGCACGGCGCTGGGCTGGGATCACTACGCCCGCGGGTGGCATGCCACCTGCACTGCCGGGGCGCCGGCGGCCGCGGTCGCCGCCGGGCTGTCGCTGGGACTGGACGTGGAGGGGGTGGCACGGGCGATGGCCCTGGCCGTCCCGGCGGCCGGCGGGGTCCAGCGGGCGTTCGGCACCGCGGCCAAGTCGCTGCAGGTCGGCTTCGCCGCGCAGGCCGGAGTGGCGGCCGCGGGCCTGGTAGCGGCGGGCGCGTCCGCCGACCCGGGCGCGCTGGACCAGTGGCTGACGCTGGTCGGAGGAGATCCCGGCCGGCTCAAGCTGGCCGGCCCGGCGGTCCCTGGCGGGCTGGCGGTCAAGCTGTTCCCCTGCTGCTATGCCCTGCAGCGGCCGATCAGCGCGATGCGGGCGCTGCTGGAATCGGAGCCGCTGCCCGCCGACCGCGTCGCCCGGGTGGTGGTGCGTACCCCGGAGGCAGCCGTCCAGCCGCTGATCCACCGGCGTCCCACCAGCGGCCTGCAGGGCAAGTTCAGCCTGGAGTACGCGATCGCCGCGACGCTGCTCGACGGCCATCCCGGGTTCGCCAGCTTCACCGACGAGGCGGTCGAGCGCCCGGCGGCCAGGGAGCTGGTGGAGCGGGTCGAGGTGGTCACCTCCCCTGGCGGCAGCGACCTGCTGGCGGGCGACGTGCGCATCGAGCTGCTGCTGCGCGACGGCTCCACCCGAGCGGCGCGCCTGGAGGCACCGCCTGGCGCGCCCTCGAAGCCGCCCGGCCTGGAAGACCTCCACGCCAAATTCGCCGACTGCGGCGCCGACGTGCCCGGGCTGCTGGCCGGGCTCACCTGGCCGGCGGCCGCCGGGTTGCTGCGCGAGTGCCTGCCGGCCGGCTCGCCGGCCCGCCGGAGCATGCCGGCGTTCCGGGACGTGTCGTAGCGGTGGCGGCGCTGGACGGGATCACCGTGGTCAGCCTGGAGCAGGCCGTCGCCGCCCCGTTCGCCACCCGCCAGCTCGCCGACCTGGGTGCCCGCGTGATCAAGGTGGAGCGGCCGAGGGTCGGCGACTTCGCCCGCGACTACGACCGGTCGGTGCGCGGGCAGTCGAGCTACTTCGTCTGGCTGAACCGCTCGAAGGAGTCGCTGGCACTGGACGTCAAGGAGCCCCGGGGGCGCGCGGTGCTCGAAGCCCTGCTGGAACGCGCCGACGTGTTGGTCCAGAACCTCGGACCGGGCGCGGCGCGGCGGCTCGGCCTCGGCGCCGACGAGCTGGGGCCTCGCTTCCCGCGGCTGGTGGTGTGCGACCTCTCCAGCTACGGCGGCGACGGGCCGTGGGCCGGTCGCCGGGCCTACGACCTGCTGATCCAGGCGGAGACCGGGCTCGTGTCGCTGACCGGGACCCCCGAGGACGCCGCCAAGGTCGGCATCTCGATCGCCGACATCGCCGGGGGGATGTACGCGTACAGCGGCATCCTGGCGGCCCTGTACCAGCGGGCCACCACCGGCCGGGCGCCCGCGGTCGAAGTGTCCCTGTTCGACGCGCTGTCGGAGTGGATGGCCGCTCCCGCGTACTACACGATGTACTCGGGCGTGCAGCCCGCTCGCGCCGGCGTGCACCACGCGACCATCGCGCCCTACGGGCCCTTCCGGACCGCTGACGACCGGATCGTGCTCGTTGCCGTCCAGAACGAGCGGGAGTGGGCGGCGTTCTGCGCGATCTTCCTCGAAGATCTGGGGATCGCCGGCGACCCGCGCTTCGCCACCAATTCCGCGCGAGTGGCCAACAGGCAGGCGCTCGACCAGATCATCGGGCGGCGCTTCGGGGACCTCGACGGTACAGCGGCCCGCAAGCTGCTGGACCTGGCGCAGGTCGCCAACGCACGGCTGAACTCCGTCGCCGAGTACCTCGAGCACCCGGTCCTGTCCGGTCGCGACCGCTGGCGCGAGGTGGACACTCCGGCCGGGCCCATTCGCGCGCTGCTGCCTCCCGCCACGCCGCGGCGGGTCGAGCCGGTGATGGCGGCGGTCCCGGGGCTCGGCCAGCACACGGCGGCCATCCTGCGGGAACTCGGATACAGCCCGGACGACGTCGACGCCCTGCGGGCGGACGGGGTCGTGTGACGCATCAGGCGGCGCCGTCCGGTGGCGCCGGGGTCGCGCCGCCCAGGGGCGCCAGGGAGGAGACCAGGTGACGACACTCGTCGAGGAGGAAGCGGCCATCGTCCAGACGGTCACGGACTTCGTCGACCGCGAGGTCCGGCCGGTCGTACGGGAGCTGGAGCATGCGGACGAGTATCCCTCCAAGCTGATCGAGCAGATGAAGGCGCTCGGGGTCTTCGGGCTCAACATCCCGGCGACCTACGGTGGGGCCGCCGTGTCGACGCCCTGCTACGCGCTGGTCACCGAGGAGCTGGCCCGCGGCTGGATGAGCCTGGCCGGCGTCGTGGGCGGCCACGCGGTGGTGTCCAAGCTGATCCTGACCTACGGCACCGAGGAGCAGAAGCGGCGGTACCTGCCGCGCATGGCCACCGGCGAGGTGCGCGCCGCGATGGCCCTCACCGAGCCGGGCGGCGGGTCGGACCTGCAGGCGATCACCACGACCGCCCGCCGCCAGGGCGACGCCTACCTCGTCAACGGCTCCAAGACCTGGATCACCAACGCCAGGCGGGCACAGGTGATCGCGCTGCTCTGCAAGACCGACCCGGCGGCGCGGCCCGCCCACCAGGGGATCAGCATCCTGCTGGTCGTCAAGGGGCCGGGGCTGACCATCTCTCGGGACCTGCCCAAGCTCGGCTACAAGGGCGTGGAGAGCTGCGAGCTGGTCTTCGAGGACTATCGCGCCCCAGCCGAGGCGCTGCTCGGCACCGTGGAGGGCCGTGGCTTCCCGCAGATGATGAAGGGTCTGGAGATCGGCCGCATCCAGGTCGCCTGCCGCGCGCTCGGCGTGGCCAGCGCGGCGTTCGACGACGCATTCCGCTACGCCCAGGAGCGGGAGACGTTCGGCAAGCCCATCTGGAAGCACCAGTCGATCGGCAACTACCTCGCCGACATGGCGACCAAGCTGACCGCGGCACGGCAGCTCGTGCTCCACGCCGCCTCGCGCTTCGACACCGGCGAGCGTGCCGACCTGGAGGCGGGGATGGCCAAGCTGTTCGCCTCCGAGGTGGCCATGGAGATCTCGCTCAACGCCCTGCGGATCCACGGCGGGTACGGCTACTCCACCGAATTCGACGTCGAGCGCTACTACCGCGACGCCCCCCTCATGATCGTCGGCGAAGGCACCAACGAGATCCAGCGCGACGTGATCGTCCGGCAGCTCGTGCGCCGCGGAGGCCTGACGCGCTGACCGGCGCCTCCGTCCTGGCTCTCCAACTTCCTCAGATCGAGATCCAGTCGGTGATCACGGTGGCGCCGGGGGCTGTCCCGCCGGTGCGACATCGCAGGCTGACGGGCCCGGGGCTCAGCTCGACCGCGAACCGGCCACGCCGGTCCGCCTCCAGGCTGCGCGCGCCACTTGGTTGCCTGATCTCGACCTCGGCCGACTGCGGCGGGTCGAGCTGCCCGAGCAGACGCCGGCGCCCACGCTCGGCAAGGACCTCGAGGGAGATCACCAGACCGGGGTCGCCGGGAGCCTCGAAGGACAGCAGGCGGACGCCCTGGTCGCCACGAACCAGCGTGGCGGCGCTCTCGTCCCGCAGCGAGTCGAAGGTCAGCTCGGCGAGCTCGGCGTCCACCGTCCTCCAGAGCAGGCTGGCCTTTGCGGCCTCCTTCAGCCGTGGCGGAACGGGGTCGACCTGGTCGGCGATGCCCCGCAGCTCGCGCAGGAACGACTCGTCCTGGTCGTCCACGCCATTGGTCGGGTCATCAGGCACGGCTCGGTCCTTTCACGGCTACTAGGATGAGGCTGGCGGCGCGTCCCTGATACGTCTATCCCAGCCGTTGGCGAAGTTGCTGGAGGCAGCGACCGCGCACCGGCCCGATACTACCGATCGGCATGTCGAGTGCCGCGGCGACCTCGGCGTAGCTCGGCGACGGCGACGCCATCAGCACTCGCAGCAGCCGCTGGCACTGGGCTGTCAGCGTCCGCAGCGCGCGCCAGAGCTCGGCGCTTCGCTCGGTCTGGAGCCAGAGGGTTTCCGGTGTGGGAGCGGCCGCCGCGGCGGGCTCGAGCCTGGCGAGATCGTCGGTCGGGACGACGCGGCGGCCCGCGCGCAGGATCTGGAGGCTCTCGCGACGGGCCGTGGTCGCCAGCCACGCGCCGACCCCGTGCGGGTTGTGGAGGCGGCCCAGATGCTCGACCAGCCGCAGCCAGGTGGTCTGGAAGACGTCGGCGGCATCCGCCTCGGCGAGCCCATAGCCGCGCATGATCGCCCAGACGAGATTGCTGAACCGCTGGACCAGCTTCTCCCAGGCGACCTCGTCCCCGTCGGCGGCAGCGAGGACGACATTGCGCAGGTCGTCATCCATTTGCAAGATCATGACACATGCGGCTATCGCCCTCCCCGACCAGTTTCGTGGCGATGGCCAGCGCCTCCCACTGCGTCCGACCGACCTCGCCGCACCGGCGTCGATCGCGGCAGGAAGGAGGGCCGGAGGATGCCGGCGTGTCAGGCGGAGGCGCCGGAGTAGTGGCGCAGGCCCTGCCTCCATGCCCAGCGGGTGAGGGTGGCCAGGGCGGCGGTGAACGCCACCGCGGCCAAAAGGGTGCGGCCGGTCGCCAGCCCGGCGATGGCCTGGGCGGGGACGGTCACCGCGAACGCGAGCGGGACCAGGAAGGTGAGCAGCACCCGCAGGCCGACGGGATAGATCCCGACGGGCCACCTACCGGCCTGGTAGACGCCGTCGAACAGCTCGACGATGAACTCCAGCCGCACGACCCAGAACGCGCCGATGCTGAGCAGCAGCCAGAAGCAGTAGATGGTCAGCACGCCCAGCAGGACCGCGCCGAGGAACGTGAGCGCCCGGACGGCCCCGACCCCCGTCTCCAGCCGGCCCACGGCCACGCCGACCACGACGGCGCCGACCAGGCAGTCCACGCCCTGCCAGACGCTCAGCTCGCGGATGCTCACCAGCAGCTGGCTGTCCCTCGGCTTGACCAGGAGATAGTCGAGCTTGCCCTCGCGGACGTCCTGGATCAGGCGCAGCATGTTCGGCTGGATGGCGGCGCGCACCACCCCGCCGATCAGCACGTGCACGCCCATGACCGCCAGGAGCTGCGCGGGCGACCAGCCGGCGAGCTCGTGGGTGTGGGAGAACACCAGCCCCAGCACCGCCAGCCCGGTGCCGACGGCGACCAGCGACTGGAAGAGCTGGATGAAGAAGTTGGCCCGGTACTGGAGCTCGTTCATGGCGCTGACGCGCAGGAAGATCGCGGTCAGCGCCAGGGAACGCCGCAGCCCGCGCATCAGTTCCCGACCGCCGAGTAGCGCCTGATCGCGAACCGCCACACCACCGCGACCAGGAGCGCCCCGGCGGCCGTCCACACCAGCTGCATGCCGAGCCCCTCCAGGAGCTGCGCACCGGTGAGCCGGGCGGCCAGCGTCTCGATCGGGAACCCGAAGGTCCACTTGAAGGGCAGCGCGTCCGCCAAGGTCCGAGCCCAGGACGGCATCAGGGCCAGCGGTACCAGCCTCCCCGACAGCAGCAGCTCCAGGGTGAACCACACCGCGTAGATGGCCCCGACCCGGGTCGTCCAGAAGGTGATCATCCCCAGCACCCACAGGAACATCGAGCGGATCAGGTACGCACCCCAGATCGCCACCAGGAACGCCGCCGCGTTGGCCGGGGTGACCCGGAAGGTCGGGTGGAAGGCCAGCGACAGGATCGCCGCCAGCGGCAGCCACAGCACCAGCACCACGACCTTCCAGCCGGCGAAGTAGGCGAGGTCGAAGTGGATCGGATGGATGGGCCGCAGCAGCATGCCGGACAGGTGGCCCTCGCGGATGCGCTCCTCCCATCCGTAGGGCGTGAACACGATGTTCATGTTGCGGACCAGCGTCCACACGATGTAGTAGGCGGCGAGCTGCCCGCGGGTGAACCCGCCCACGCTGCCGCCCTGGCTGGCGGCGACCGTGGACCACACCACCAGGTAGATCACCGGCTCGGTGACCATGCCGAGCATGTAGGCGTAGTTGGCGACGCGGTACTGGAACTGCTCCTGGACCGCCGTGCGCATGGTCGTCAGGTAGTAGTCGGTCAGCCGTCCAGCACGACCGCCGCGGGCGATCATCCCAGCGCCTGGCTGGAGGCGAAGACCTGCTCGATCACGTCCTCGATCGGCTGGTCCTCGATGGTCACGTCGCTGACCGGCTGCTCGTTCAGCAGCTTGGCCGCGACCACCGAGGTCTCCTCTTTGCTGACCCGCAGGGTGACCCGGTCGCCTTCGCGGGCGATGACCTCGCCGTAGCCCTCGAGGGCCACCGACGGGTCCGCCAGGGCGACGTTGATGGTCTTGTGGGAGGTGAACCGGTCCGACAGGGCGCGCAGCTCGCCGTCGAACAGGATGGCGCCATGGTGGATCACGATGACGCGGCGGCACAGCGCCTGGACGTCGGCCATGTAGTGGCTGGTCAGCAGGATCGTCGCCTGGTGGCGGCGGTTGTAGGCGGCGATGAAGGAGCGGATGCGGCGCTGCATGGCCACGTCCAGCCCGATGGTCGGCTCGTCCAGGAACAGCACCCGGGGTTGGTGCAGCAGGGCGCCGGCCAGCTCGACCTTCATCCGCTCACCCAGCGAGAGCTGCCGGACGGGCTTGCGCACGATGTCGCCGATCTGGAGCAGCTCGACCAGCTCGCCCAGGGTCCGCCGGAAGTCCGGGCGGGGAAGGCCGAAGACCGCCCGGTTCATCTCGAACGAGTCGACCGCCGGCAGGTCCCACTGCAACTGGTTGCGGTTGCCCATCACCAGCGTGATGCGTTCGAGGAATGGTCGCTCCCGGCGCGAGGGCACGTGGCCGAGCACCGACAACTCGCCGCCGGTCGGGTACAGCAGTCCGGACAGCATCTTCAGCGTGGTGGTCTTGCCAGCCCCGTTGGGGCCCAGGAAGCCGACCACCTCACCGGGCTCGATCACGAAGGAGATGCCGTCGACCGCCAGCACCTCATGATGGTCACGCCTGACGAGGCTGCGCATGGCCGCCCGGAGCCCCGCCTCGCGCACCGGCACCACGAAGGTCTTGCGCAGATCGCGGACCTCGATATCTCGCATAGGTCCCCTATCAACGCAGACCACCCATGCGCCCGCAACCCTATTTCTCTTCCTTCCTCCAGCTCAGTCCAGCGGGAGCTGTTTGCCCACTTCCCAGTGGTGGCCCGAGGGGTCGGCGAGGCGGCCGACCCGCCAGCCGTTTGCTTCGCCGACCGGCGCGACCTGCGTGGCGCCGGCGTGGACGGCTCGTGCGAACACCGCGTCGGGGTCTTCCACGGTGAGGATCATGCGGACGGGCGATCTGCCGCCCAAGGCGCGCGGGTCGGTGTCCGGGTCCAGCTGGACCCAGAAGTCCGCCGTGCCAATCGCGAGCTGCGCCACCTGCAAGCTGCCCGCGTCGTCTTCGAGGCGCTCCAGCTCGACCGCGCCGAAGGCGGCCTTGTAGAACTCCACCGCCTTCCCAGCATCGCCAACCGAGAGCCACGGAGCGATCCTCGCGCCGGCTGGTTCCGTTCCTGTCGCGTCGCTGCTCATCCACGCCTCCCTTGGCGATCCCGAACGCCCGTTCGGAAGCCATTATCGGCGTTACCGGGGGCCTGGGGAACGGGGCTGGTCTGAGGATATGCGTCGCTGGCGGGGACACAGCCAGGGGCGAAGGACGCGGGTGACGATTGGCATCGCGACCCAGGTCAGCAATCCGGTCAGGAGGACGGTGACGACCGCGTTGGATGCCGCGCGCGGTCCCAAGGGTGGTGGCGGGCGTTTCCCTGGCTTCGCCCACTGAGACTCCTGACCTACAGGAGATCCTCGACGGCGATCGGCAGTTCGCGGACACGGCTGCCGGTGGCGTGGAAGACCGCGTTGGCGATGGCCGCGGCCACGCCGACCTGGCCGATCTCGCCGACGCCCTTGACGCCGAGCGGGTTGACCACGTCGTCTTGGACCTCCACCAGCTCCACGTCGACGTCGGGCGCGTCGGCGTTGACCGGGACCAGGTAGTCGCCAGGCTCGTGTTCGCCCAGCGCCCCAGCCGGTGTCCATGTGGGTGCCCTCCAGCAGGGCCTGGCCGAGCCCCCAGAGCATCCCGCCCATGAGCTGGCCGCGCGCGATCTCGGCGGAGTAGCGGCCGGCGCCGGTGACCTTCGCGCGGCCGTCGACGCGGTCGAGGGGCTGCCCGATCGCCGCGGTCATGCTCCGTCTCCCATCGTCGCGGCCGTCTCCAGCGCGCGCACCATGGCCCGTTGCGCAGCTCGACCTTGAACGCGTTCATGCCCCGCGGCGTCGCCGGGGCGAGCTCCTCCCGCGGCGGAGCGGGCGAAGCTCTCCCACGTCGCGGGTTCGCCGACCAGGAGCCGCTCGGCACGCCGGGCGCGCCAAGGCTTGGTGGCCACCCCGCCCAGCGCCAGCCGCACCTCGCCGACCGCGCCGTCGTCGACCCGGAGCGCCACCGCCACCGAGGCCAGGGCGAACTCGTACGACTCGCGGTCGCGGACCTTGAGGTACAGCGATCGGCGTGCCAGCGGCACCGCGGGCACCTCGATCGCCACCACCAGCTCGCCGTGCTCCAGCGGGTGCTCACGCTGCGGGGTGTCGCCGGGAAGCAGGAAGAACTCGTCGATCGGGATCGCACGCTCGCCGCTCGGCCCGCTGGTGTGGACGACGGCGTCGAGGGCGACCAGCGCGACCGCCAGGTCCGAGGGGTGCATGGCGATGCAGTGCTCGCTGGTGCCCAGGATCGCGTGGCCCCGGTTGAAGCCGTCCAGCGCGGCGCAGCCGCTGCCGGGCTCGCGCTTGTTGCAGGCCGCTACGGTGGGGTCGCGGAAGTAGCTGCAGCGGACCCCTTGCAGCAGGTTGCCACCCATCGAGGCCATGTTGCGCAGCTGCGCCGACGCGCCGAGCAGCAGCGCCTGGGCGATCACCGGGAACCGCTGGACCACCCCGGGCGCTTCGGCCACGTCGCTCATCCGTGCCAGCGCCCCGGTGTCGCAGGCCACCGCGCGGATGGTGTGACGGATCAGCGCGGCCGCTCGCCGTAGGCGCTTGTTGTAGCCAGACTGGCCGGGCAGGTAGGGAAACAGGTGGCGCAGGTGCCGGCCGGCATGGCGCAGCCAGCGC
>WNGP01000306.1_pt1 | contig 46683 bp, 40 predicted proteins | sample 5407671 | NCBI WGS metagenome assembly WNGP01 (sample SAMN13153381, study PRJNA577476) | soil metagenome | isolation source: 40 cm soil or saprolite under Garry oak tree replicate 2 | place: USA:California | collected 2016-06-15 | reverse complement strand
TACCTGTGGGTGCGCCACGAGGCGCGGTTGTTCCGGATGGAGGTGAAAGACCGTCCGTTTCCTTGCCGTCGTAGCGGCGGGGTAAAGCTGGAGGCAGCCTGATCCGGGGGTCGCCGGGGAGGGTGGGAGCAGCCTCGACAAAGTCGTGCCGGTTCAGCACTGCCGGATGGGCCGGGCGCGGTGAGCAAGACGGGAAGGCATACGCGAGAAACCGGCTCCGTTACGCCTCTTGATACTCGTACCAGCTCTAACCCGGCGGATTCGGGCTGGGTTGCGGTGCGCACCCGCTCCTCATCACGGGCGGGGAACTCCGGGCAGGATCTCCATTGTCTGGGCCTGGAGGCCACGGCGAATTGTCTACGGCAGTAGCCGTGGCGATGCCGCAGGGGTATAGCCGGATGCCTAACCCGTCGACCGGGCAACCGTGAACGTGGGAACCACCCGCGTCCGTTCCACGAAGCTTTCCGCCCTCCAGGCGGCAAGCCGGGGATAGGCGCGACGCCAGCCGAAGGCGCGGGTGGGGCGGAGTCGCCGTAGTACTCCGAGCGCGGGAAAGCCGCGTACCTGGGGAAGGGCGGCAGCGTGTCAGATCAAGGAGGAATGTAATGTCCGAAGAAGCGCCGGTGAACATCGGCGCCGTGGAATGGCCGGATCCCGGTTCGGCGTATTTCATGGTACGGAGGATGCAGACCAAGTTGCACCGCTGGGCGGGAGAAGATCCTTCCCGCCGGTTCGGTGACCTGCACAACCTCGTCTACGACCCGGCGTTCCTGGTGCATGCCTGGGAACGGGTGTCTACTAACAAGGGCGCCAAGACCGCAGGGATCGATAAGGCCACTGCGGCCATGATCGAGAACTGGGTCGGGGTCGGGGCTTTCCTGGGCCAGATCCGGGATTCGCTGAAGTCGGGAGAATTCCGGCCGGCCGAAGTACGGCAGGTGATGATACCGAAGGGTAATACCGGGAAATTCCGGAAGCTCGGTATTCCCACCATCGCTGACCGCGTGGTCCAGGCAAGCTTGAAACTGGTGCTCGAACCCATCTTCGAGGCGGATTTCAAGCCGTGCTCGTATGGGTTCCGCCCGAAGCGGCGTGCGCACGACGCGATCGCCGAGATCCACAATTTTGCCTCCGAGCCCATCAATTACCGATGGATCCTGGAGGCCGACATCAAAGCCTGCTTCGACGAAATATCGCACGCAGCTCTGATGGGCCGGTTCCGGTCAAGGATCAAGGACAAGCGGCTGTGCGCGCTAGTGAAGGCATTCCTGAAATCCGGGGTTCTCACCGAACTCGGCGATCGGGAAGAGACACTAACCGGGACCCCGCAAGGCGGAATCCTATCGCCGTTGCTTGCCAATATCGCCTTGTCTGCGCTGGACGATCATTTCGACCGGCAATGGCATCAGGAGATGGGCACGCAGGCGCAGCGGCAGAAGCGCAGAAGAAACGGCCAGGGCAACTGGAAAATCATCCGCTATGCGGATTTATGCCGAGGGCGGCATAAATCGGCTTATGCCGAGGCCCGGGTTATGCCGACCGGCCTGCTGGATGGCCCGCCTGGCGGGCGGGGTGTCGTTCTGTCAGCGGCATAACCCGGTGGTCCTGGCGGGGCTATAGGTTGTCGAGGAACGCCAGCAGGGCGTCCGGGGGCCGGTAGCGGCCCGGGGCGGTGCCGGGCTGGTGGACGCGGTCGAGGGCCTTTTCCTTGATGCTCATGTCGGCGTGAAGGTAGATTTGCGTGGTTTCGGTCCCTTCGTGGCCTAGCCAAAGGGCGATGACCGAGGTGTCGACGCCGTTCTTCAGGAGGGCCATCGCGGCAGAGTGCCGCAGCGTGTGCGGGGTGACGTGCTTGTCCCCGATCGACGGGCAGGCTTGTGCTGCAGTGGCAGCGTGCCTGGCGACGAGCCGCTCAACGGCGTCACGGGAGAGCCGGCCGCCGGGCTGGGTGGGGAACAGCGGCCCGGCGGGACCGGGATCGAGCTCGGCGAGCCAGGTCCGCATGACCTTGACGGTCCGGCTGGCGAGCGGGGTTGCCCGGTCTTTCCTGCCCTTGCCGTGGCAGCGGACGTGGGAGCCGGCCCCGAGGTGGATGTCCTGCCGGTTCAGGCCGGTGAGCTCGGAGACTCGCAGCCCGGTCTGGACGGCGAGCAGGAGCAGGGCCCGGTCGCGTCGGCCGCGCCAGCTCTCGCGGTCGGGTGCGGTGACGAGGGCGTCGGTCTCCTCGGGGGTGAGGTAGCTGACGATCGCGCGCTCGCGCCGTCGTGGCGGGATGGCCAGGACCTGGCTGATGACGGCGGCGTGCTCGGGTGCCTTCGGGGCCGCGTACCTGAACAGCGAGTGGATCGCGGCCAGGCGGGCGTTGCGGGTGGCGCTGCCGTTGCCCCGCTGCTCTTCCAGGTGGTTGAGGAACCCGCCGATCAGGGCGGCGTCGAGGTCGGCGAGGCTGAGCTGGGCGGGCTGCTTGCCGGCCTGGCCGGAGGCGAAGGCGAGCAGGAGCCGGCAGGTGTCGCGGTAGGCGGCGACGGTGTTCGGGCTGGCCTTCTTCTGCCGGGCCAGCCGGTCAGTGAAGAACCCCTGCAGGACGGGAGCCAGGTCAGTCACGACGCCTCCTCCTCATCGTCTTCATCGTTGTCTTCCGGCTCAAGCCGGCCCGCGGCCAGGGCGAGGAGCTCCGGGACCGACGAGACATACCAGTACGTGGACTTCGGGTCGATGTGGCCTAGCCAGGTGGACAGGACCGGGAGCCGGGCCTGGACATCGCCGCCGTCGCGATACCAGTCCAGGAGCGTCTGAACCGTGTAGGCATGACGGAGGTCATGCAGCCGGGGTGCCCGCTGGCCGGGCGGGACCTTGATGCCTGCCGCCGCCACGAGCTCGTTGAACACGTAGGAGGTGTTGAGCCTGTTCAGCGGCCTGCCCTGGCTGTTGACGAAGAACGTGTCCGCCGCCGGGCCGGGGAACGCCTCGTCGCGGGCCCGGTCATAGGCGCGCAGGGCGGCGGCCGTGGTCGGGTGCAGGAACACCATGCGGGACTTGCCGAACTTGGAGTCCAGGATCGTGATCGCCTCGGCGTCCAGGTCGACATCGTCGCGAGTGAGGCGGCAGGCCTCTCCCTGGCGCATGCCGGTCACCGCGAGAAGCCCCACCAGCGTCCGCCAGGTGACCGCCCGGAACGCGGGCCGGAGCGTCCTGGCCGCGGCCATCAGGGCGGTGACCTCCTGCGGAGAGTAAAGATAAGGCTGGACCCGGCACTGGCGGCGGTCCAGCACGTCCCCGGGCGGGACCTCGGCGGCCGGGTCGAGGGCCTGCAGGTGGCGGGCGAAGATCCGCACCACGTCCAGGCGGCGGGCCTGGTAGGCCTCGTGGTCACCGCCCCTGGCCGGCGTGGTCGCCCACTGCACCGCCAGGTCCGTGGTCACCGTCGCGGCGCCGCGCTCCTCGCAGAAGGCGATGAAGCTCATCAGCCGCGGTCCCCAGGTCTCCAGCTTGAACCCCAGGGCCCTGCGCATGACCAGGTACTCCTCGGCCCTGGCCCGCAGCCCGCTCACGCCGGCACGCTCCCCGGCCAGGGCCAGGCCAGCGGCCGCAGCGCGCCCTGGTCGACCTTGGCATAAACCGACGTCGACAGCATCGACCGGTGGCGGAGGACCTGCCCGACCTCGGGCAGCGACGCCCCGGCCCGCAGCATCTCGGTCGCCAGCGCGTGCCGGAAGCGGTGCGATCCCCGCCGCTCCATCCCGGCCCGGTCGCAGGCATAGCCCATGACGGCACGGACAGCGGACGGCGTCACCTGCCGGTAGGGCCTGCGCATCGTCACGAAGACCGCCCGCGACTCGCACTCTGGCCGCCCCCGCTCCAGCCAGGCCGCGACCGCCTCCCCGGCCGGGGCCGGCAGCGGGAGCCGCTCGGACCGGCTGCCCTTGCCCGTGACCGTGATCTCCCCGGCCCGCCAGTCGATGTCGCCCAGCTGCAGCCCGGCGGCCTCGGCACCCCGCAGGCCGAGCCGGGCCAGCAGCGACAAGATCGCATAATCCCGCAGCCCGATCGCCGTCCCCCGGTCGCACCCGGCCAGCAGCCGCTCGGTCTCGGCTGCCTTCAGCCCCCGCGGGAACTCCGACCCCTTCCACGACGCGACGGCCGGGACCGCTCCCGCCAGCGGGACCGTCGTCTTGCCTGTCGCGTGGGCGAACCGCAGGAACGCCCGCAGCGACGTCACCATCGCCTTCGCCGACCACGAGTTACGGTCCCGGGACCAGTCCACCATGAACGCCGTGACCCTGCCCGCGTCCAGGCTTCCGACCGCTCCCGCCCCGCCAGTGCCGGCGAGGAACGCGCCTGCCTGGTTGGAGTAGCAGCGGACCGACTCCGCCGACAGGCCCCGCTCCCGGTCCAGCCATCTGCGGAACTCCGCCAGCAGCGCCGTGCTGTCCCCGGTCGGCGGAACGCCGCCGGGAGCTGTGTTCGTCTCCATGATCGTCTTCCTGTCCGGAGGAATCACTGACACGAACCAGGAAGCCAGGCCGTTGGCGGGGTCGCAGGATTATGCCGACCCCGTAAGCGAAGTGACCGCTTTTGACCAGGGAAAACTCACTCAACGCCGGCATAATCCAGAGATCGGCATAAGCGGATGATTTTGTCCTGATGGTGTCGGGAGACCGGCAGCACGCCGAGGCGCTGCGCGAGGAAGTGGCAGCCGTGCTCGCCCCCATGGGGCTACGGCTGGCACCGGAGAAAACCCGCGTGGTCCACATCGACGAGGGCTTCGACTTCCTCGGTCACCACATCCGCAGGATGCGCAAGCGAGGAACCCAGAAGTACTACGTCTACACCAAGCCGTCCAAGAAGGCCATCGCGTCGATCAAGGACAAGGTGACGGCCAAGACGTACAGGTCAACCCGCCATCAAGACCTGGACAAGCTGATCTTGAGCCTGAACCGGTCACTGGCGGGGTGGGCGAACTACTTCCGGCACGGGGTGTCCAAGGCCGTGTTCAACGCGATCGACCATCACGCGTGGGGTCGGCTCATGCGCTGGATACGCGCCAAGTACGCGGGCAAGCACCGGCTCGGAATGAAAGAACTCCGCGCTCGCTTCTGCGACCACGGGTGGAGATTCGCCTGCAAGGGGATCGTATTCACCGGCGCATCCAGCGTCACAGTGACCCGCTACCGCTATCGCGGCAGCAAGATCCCGACCCCATGGACCCCGGCACCGGCAGCCGCCGCCACAAGCAGCTGACCAGCGGCCAAGACACGTGGAGCGCCCGCTGCGGTGAGAGTCGCACGGCGGGTGCGGAAGGGGGCCTGCGGGAGACGACCGGCGGCAACACCGGCACCGCGCCCGCAGGCCTACCTTACAAGGCCGCCTGGTGCTTCCACCCGCCCCGCGACCCGGCGATGGAAGACTGGGTGATTACCCAGGCCCTCGACATCCTGCACGGCCGCGTCGCCGACGTCACCGCCCGGATCGGACAGCTCGCCGCCGCGCACCCGCCCAAGCCCGGCGGCGAGCACGAGAAGATCATCCGCAAGACCCTGCACTACCTCAACGCCAAGCAGCCCTACCTGGACTACCCCGCCGCCCTGGCAGCCGGCTGGCCGATCGCCACCGGCGTCATCGAAGGCGCCTGCCGCCACCTGGTCCAGGACCGCATGGGCATCACCGGCGCCCGCTGGGGCCTGCCCGGCGCCCAGGCCATGCTCTGGCTCCGCGCCATCAACGCCAGCGGCGACACCGGCGCCTACTGGGACTACCACATCCAGCAAGAACACCAGCGCAACCACCTAAGCCGCTACAAAGACAGCCTCGGACTCGCCGCATGACGCTCACTCCGAAGGAGCCGCACCCTTGCCACATCCATGCCGTTCCAGGCGGGCGCAGGAGACCTGCGGGCGGGGCTCGGGGTCCTTCGCTATCGTGGGGGGTAGCGGGGCGGGCATAACAGCGGCCGATCCAGCGCTCATAAATTGTGCGGCGCTTGTGTTCCCCGGGACGCGGAGTCCTCAAAATGTCAGACCCCCCGGCTACCATCGCCAAGCGATCCGTACACTTACTTTCCGAGCCGTAAGAGAGCAGAGGCGCAGTGGCTGACCGGCTTGTCGTTCGCGGCGCCCGCGAGCACAACCTGAAGGATGTCTCGCTCGACCTGCCGCGGGACGCCATGATCGTGTTCACCGGGCTGTCCGGCTCGGGCAAGTCCAGCCTGGCCTTCGACACCATCTTCGCCGAGGGCCAGCGCCGGTACGTGGAGTCGCTGTCCGCCTACGCGCGGCAGTTCCTCGGCCAGATGGACAAGCCCGACGTGGACTTCATCGACGGGCTGTCGCCCGCGGTCTCAATCGACCAGAAGTCCGCCAGCCGGAACCCGCGGTCGACCGTCGGCACGATCACGGAGGTGTACGACTACCTGCGGCTGCTGTACGCCAGGATCGGCAAGCCGCACTGCCCGATCTGCGGTCGGCCGATCGCCCGGCAGACCCCGCAGCAGATCGTGGACCGGGTGCTCGAGCTGGAGGAGGGCACCAGGTTCCAGGTGCTCGCCCCGGTGGTGCGCGGCCGCAAGGGCGAGTACGGCGAGCTGCTCAGGGAGCTGCAGACCAAGGGGTACTCCAGGGCCCGGGTCGACGGCACGATCGTCCGCTTGGACGAGGCGTTGGCCGGCCAGTTGCCGGCGCTGAAGAAGTACGAGAAGCATGACATCGAGGTGATCGTCGACCGGCTCGCGGTGAAGGACTCCGCGCGGCGCAGGCTGACCGACTCGGTGGAGACCGCGCTCGGCCTGTCCGGCGGGGTGGTCGTGCTCGACTTCGTCGACCTGCCGGAGAACGACCCGCACCGTGAGCGGATGTACTCCGAGCACCTGGCGTGCCTGTACGACGATCTGTCCTTCGACGAGCTCGAGCCACGCTCGTTCTCGTTCAACTCGCCGTGGGGGGCCTGCCCCGACTGCACCGGGCTCGGCACCAAGCTCGAGGTCGACCCGGAGCTGATCGTCCCGGATGAGTCCAAGTCGCTCGCCGACGGCGCGATCGCGCCGTGGAGCGGCGGGCACATCAGCGACTACTTCGTCCGGCTGATCCAGGCCCTCGGCGAGACACTCGGGTTCCGGATGGACACGCCGTGGGCGAAGCTGCCTGCCAAGGCCAGGCAGGCGCTGCTGCGCGGCTACGACCTGCAGGTACACGTCCGGTACAAGAACCGGTACGGCCGGGAGCGCTCGTACTACACGACATTCGAGGGCGTGATCCCGTGGGTCGAGCGCCGGCACGCCGAGGCGGAGTCGGACTCGAGCCGGGAGAAGTTCGCCGGGTACATGCGCGAGGTGCCGTGCCCGTCCTGCCACGGCGCCCGGCTCAAGCCGGTGTCGCTGGCGGTGACGGTGGACGGCAGGTCGATCGCCGAGCTGTGCGCACTGCCGGTAGGCGAGCTGGCCAAGCTTCTGCTCACCCTGGAGCTGTCCGACCGGGACCAACAGATCGCCCAGCGGATCGTGAAGGAAGTCAACGCGAGGATGGGTTTCCTGCTCGACGTCGGGCTGGACTACCTGACCCTGGACCGGGCCTCGGCCACGCTGGCCGGCGGCGAGGCGCAGCGGATCAGGCTCGCCACCCAGATCGGCTCCGGCCTGGTCGGGGTGCTCTACGTGCTGGACGAGCCGTCCATCGGGCTGCACCAGCGCGACAACCACCGACTGCTTGAGACACTGCTGCGGCTGCGCAACCTGGGCAACACGCTGATCGTCGTGGAGCACGACGAGGACACGATCCGGGCCGCGGACTGGGTGGTGGACATCGGGCCGCGGGCGGGGGAGCACGGTGGCAACATCGTGGTCTCCGGCACGGTCGCCGAGCTGCTGGCCAGCCCCGAGTCGCTGACCGGGGCGTACCTGTCCGGGCGGGAGTCCATCCCGCTGCCGACCAGCCGCCGGCAGCCCACCAAGAGCCGCGAGGTGGCGGTCAAGGGCGCGAGCGAGCACAACCTGCGCGGAGTGGACGTGGCGTTCCCGCTCGGCTGCCTCGTGGCCGTCACCGGAGTGTCGGGTTCGGGCAAGTCGACGCTGGTCAACGACATCCTGTACAAGGCCCTCGCCCGCGAGCTGAACGGCGCGCGGACGGTACCGGGCAAGCACGTCAGGATCACCGGCATCCAGCACCTGGACAAGGTGGTCCACGTTGACCAAGGTCCGATCGGGCGCACGCCCCGGTCCAACCCGGCCACCTACACCGGCGTGTTCGACCACGTCAGGAAGCTGTTCGCGGCGACCACCGAGGCCAAGATCCGCGGCTACCAGCCGGGCCGGTTCTCCTTCAACGTGAAGGGCGGCCGGTGCGAGGCCTGCTCGGGAGACGGCACGATCAAGATCGAGATGCAGTTCCTGCCCGACGTCTACGTGCCGTGCGAGGTCTGCCACGGCGCCAGGTACAACACCGACACGCTGCAGGTGCACTACAAGGGCAAGACGATCGCCGAGGTCCTCGACATGCCGATCGAGGAGGCGGCCGAGTTCTTCGCGCCGGTGCCGGCCATCCACCGGCACCTGAAGACGCTGGTCGACGTGGGCCTCGGTTACGTCCGGCTGGGCCAGCCCGCGCCGACCCTGTCCGGCGGTGAGGCCCAGCGGGTCAAGCTCGCCTCGGAACTTCAGCGCCGCGCCACCGGCCGGACCATCTACGTCCTCGACGAGCCGACCACCGGCCTGCACTTCGAGGACATCCGCAAGCTGCTTGGCGTGCTCACCCGGCTGGTGGAGACCGGCAACACGGTCATCGTGATCGAGCACAACCTCGACGTCATCAAGACCGCCGACTGGGTGATCGACCTCGGCCCCGAGGGCGGTGCGGGCGGCGGCATGGTCGTCGCCGTCGGCCCGCCCGAGCGCATCGCCACCGTGGAGGAAAGCTACACCGGCCAGTTCCTCAAGAAGCTCCTCGACGTCTAGGGGCGCTGGTCAGGGCGGGCCCGAGGACGGCCAGCCCGGCGAGCGTGCCGGTTCCAGCGACTACCCGGAAATATTCGGCGAGCCTGCGCAGGCCCGGGACCTGCTGGCCAGCATGCTGCACCGTGCCTGGCAAAGGCTCATCGAACCATGGTGGCCACGGCTGCGCGACATCCTCGACGCTGACCTCACCTTCCGCGCCCGCCAGCTCGCTCAGGCCGGTCTCGCCGCCACCCTCAACGACCTGCATCCGACCATCACCTACCGTGACGGCACCCTCAGGTTCGCCATCAGCAGCTGCGACGAACTCGACGTCACAGGACTCCAGCTCGTGCTCATCCCCAGCGTGTTCGGCTGGCTTAGGGTCGGCGTCGGCTTCGACCCGCCCGCTATCAGCTACCCGGCCCGCGGGATCGCCGCCTTCTGGCAGCCACCCCTTCGCACGGCCAGCGACCTCGCGCACCTCATAGGCGGCACCCGGGCCATGCTTCTCGGTGCCCTTGCTGAGCCAGCCTCCACCACCGGCCTGGCCGCCCGCTGCGGCCTGCCCCTCAGCACCACCAGCGAACACCTTGCCGTCCTGCGCGCCAACGGCCTGATCACCACCACCCGCACCGGACGATACCTCCACCACCAGCGCACACCCCTTGGCATAGCCCTCTCGCCCAGCACCGCGCCGTGGGCCGGCCGGGGGATCTGACGGAGGACATCGTGGGCCGCGTGGACTACTGGTCGTCGGGCTGCGGCGGGGACAATGGGGCGTGTGGAGATCACTACCGAGGGCGGGGCCGCGCGGGCCGAACTCGACGGGAACGGCGCGGCGGCGCGGTTCCTGCTCGTGCTCACCCACGGCGCGGGCGGCAGCGCCGGGGCGCCCGACCTGCTAGCCGCCGGCGACGCCGCGCTGCAGCTGGGCGGGCTGGTGGCGCGGGTCACCCAGCCGTACCGGGTCAGGGGCGCCCGCGCTCCCGGTTCGGCGGTCCGTCAAGACGCCGCCTGGGTCGAGATCGTGGCCGCGCTGCGGGAACTGGCGCCCGGCGCCCCGCTGGTCCAGGGCGGCCGCAGCAACGGCGCGCGCGTGGCCTGCCGTACCGCCGCCGCCGTGGGCGCTCGCGCCGTGATCGCGGTGGCGTTCCCACTGTGCCCGCCGCGGCGCTCACCGGCGGACGCATCCCGGGTCGCGGAACTTCACGCGGCGAGCGAGGGTGGGGCCGTGGTGCTCGTGGTGAATGGGGAGCGTGACCCGTTCGGGATTCCGGGTGCTCAGGATGCGGATCGAGTGGTCGTCGTGCCGGGGGAGACGCACGCCCTGAAGGGTCATCGCGCGGCGATCGTCGCCGCTGTCATCGAGTGGCTGCCCACTGTGCTGTGACCGGCGGTCGACGCCTGCGGCCTGCGGTCGGGCGGCGAAGGGGTAAAAAAAAGATGAGGTTAAAAAAGGATTAAAGAGAGTCGTCAGACTAGGCATCTCGGTTACCGCGAGAATGCCGCGTGGGCGGATCAGGCCGCTGGGGCCTGCCCGCCGTGTCCGTGGGCCACGCCTATCGGACGGTCGAAGGCGGCGAGGTCGGTGGGCCGGTGCGGCGCGATGGACGCGCCGTCAGGCAGCAGTTCCCCGGTGTCTTCGAACATCACTACGCCATTGCAGAGCAGGCTCCAGCCTTGCTCGGGGTGGCTGACGATGGTGTGCGCCGCTTCGCGGTCCGGAGCTGACGGAGCCGGACAAGGCGGCGAGTGTGGGCACATGTCAGTGCCTCCTGGCTGTTTCATTGCGCGTGTTCTCGGTTGGTATTCAGTGTGCCGCAGGTCCTGCGGTCGCTCCCATGGCTCATGCTGATCGTTTTCCCGATCGCCATCTGTAGCTTTCCGCTAGTTACTGACTGGCAATTTCTAACTACCCGTTGTCACATTTTGTTTTAGGTGCCGTGTTGAGCAAAAAATTGGCCTAGACCAACTGTACCCTTCGAGGCGCTTGGCGCAAGCGACACGCACAACTGCAACAATCGATTGCTGTCCGTACGCCCCGTGGGTGATCTGCCGCAGCTTGATCGCCCCCTACATCTTGGAGACGTCGACGCCTGCCCGGTGGTTCACCGCGAAAACTCAGAATTTGATTACGCCCGACCTGGTGGTGGGCCCGTGCAAGGGACCTGCGGGCATCATCGTCGCGGACCGGCGGCGGTGTGCGTCCATATAAAGATGAGACGAAAGAGTTACCGGGCGGAGCGGACGCGAGGGCGGCGGGGGAGACGCTAGACCGCCGGCTCGAACGGGACGGCGGGGATGCCGTTCAGGCGGTGGGTCTCGCGCAGCGTGAGCAGATGCTCGGCTTCGGCCGTGAGCGCGTGCACGTGCGGCTTGGCCATCGCCTTGCGCCGGTAGATGCGGTCGTCGTAGCCGAGCGGCCCGATCGCCGCGCGGCGCGCGGCGTAGGCCGCCCGCACCGCCGCGGTCAGCGCCGCGTCAAGCTCGTCCGCCAGACGGCGTATCTCCGTGACGGGGGCGTGCCGGGCATGCGCCTGCCTGAGCAGGCTCTCCGCCTCGCGAGCAGCGTCGAGAAGCTCCGCCTTGCGGCTGGCCAGCGCCGCGTCGGCCTGGTACTGCTGCTCGGCCTCGCTGCTTAGCTTCGGCCGTTGCATGACCCCGGGTCTCATGACCACCTAGGGTACGCGTGCGGCCGGCCCGGCCGCACGGCGGCCGTATCACCCATAGTCGCGGAAGGCGGGCCAGGTCCGCGCCCAGGAGGACTTCAGGCCGGTCGCGACGAAGACCGGCACTCCCTGCTCGTCGTCGACACCGAGCCCGTTCCAGAGCGTGGCGACCTGGCGGACGTGCGCGAACTCGCGGCGCAGCAGGGCCGGGTCGACGTTCACCGCGATAGCCCCGGAGTCGGCGGCCGGCGGCGGCCCCCAGAGCCAGAAGTTGTTGGCGCCGCTGTAGACCTGCGGCAGGCCCGGCCCGGGGCCATAGCGGCCGATCGCTCCCGCTTCGCCGTAGCCTACGAGACCGGCATCATCGTCCCCGGCGACCCTGCGCCCTCCTAGGCGACACTGCCTTCTAGGCCAGGCTGGCGGCCCAGCTCGCGTGCAGCGCCGCGTACTCGCCGTCGCCGGATATCAGCTCGCCGGGCGGCCCGTCTTCGGTGATCCGCCCGCGGTCCAGCACCAGGACCCGGTCCGCGATCGCGACGGTGGACAGCCGGTGCGCGATGATGACCGCGGTCCGGCCGGCCAGCACGGTGCGCAGCGCGCCCTGCACCAGCCGCTCGCTCGGGATGTCGAGCAGCGACGTGGCTTCGTCGAGGACGAGGACGGCCGGAGCGGCCAGGAACGCCCGGGCGAACGAGATCAGCTGGCGCTGCCCGGCCGACAGTCGGCCGCCGCGCTTGCCGACCGAGGTGTCGTAGCCCTCCGGCAGCGCGGCGATGAAGTCGTGCGCGCCGATCGTCCGGGCCGCGGTTTCCACGTCCGCAGCCGACGCGTCCGGGCGGCCGAGCCTGATGTTGTCCGCGACCGACTCCCCGAACAGGAAGTTCTCCTGGGTAATCACGATGATCTCGGAGCGGAGCACGGAGTCGGGCAACTGCCGCAGGTCGACCCCGTCCAGCGTGACCCGGCCCGAGCGGGGATCGTAGAACCGGCCGAGCAGGCGCGCGATCGTCGTCTTGCCCGCGCCGGTCTCACCCACCACGGCGACCGTCTGCCCGGCCGGTATGTCCAGGTCGAGGCCGGGCAGCACGAGGTTGTCCCGGTAGCCGAAGGTCACCGACTCGAACCGCACCTGCCGTCCGGCCAGGGCGGGGGCCGGGGAGGGGAACTGCCTGGCCGGAGCCAGCGCCGCGGCGGCGGCCGGCGCCGCGGCCGAGGTCGGCAGCGGCTCGGGCTCCGACGGCTCGGGCACCGCGGCGTCCTGCTCGAGCACGCCGGAGATCTTCTCCAGGCCCGAGGCCGCCGACTGGAAGATGTTGTAGAACTGCGACACGTCCTGCAGCGGGTCGAAGAAGCGCTGCAGGTAGAGCAGGAAGGTCGCCAGCACGCCGACCCTGACGTTGCCCTCGATCGCGAGCAGCCCGCCATAGCCGAGTACTACGCCGGTGATGATGTTGCCGACCAGCGAGATGGACGGGCCGTAGATCGCGATCAGCCGGGAGGCGCGCGTGCTCGCGTCGGCGTAGTCCCGGCCCAGGCCGGAGAAGATTTCGGAGTTCCGCTTCTCCCTGCGGAATGCCTGCACCGCCCGGATCCCGCCGAACGTCTCCACGAAATGCACGATGACCAGCGCGATGGTCTCCCTGGTGCGCCGGTAGGCGCCCGCGGACTCGCGCCGGAACCAGGCCGTCAGCCAGGTCAGCGGGATGAAGCCGGCCAGCACCACCAGGCCGAGTTGCCAGTCGAGCAGGACCATCCCGGTGCCGACGAGCAGCAGCGTCAGGACCGCCCCGATCAGCGAGTCGAGTCCCTCCTCGAACAGGTCGGAGATCGCCTCGATGTCGGAGGTCTGCCTTGAGATCACGCGCCCGGAGGTGTAGTCCTCGTGGAACGCCACCTCCAGGCTCAGGAAGTGCGCGAACAGGCGGCGGCGCAGCTCGAGCACCACCTTCTGGCCGATCCGCCCGGTCATGGTGACGAACAAGCGGGTGGTGACGGCCTGCACCCCGACCGCGACGGCGAACGCGGCCGCGATGACGAGCAGCGGCGCCGCGTCGCTGGCGTGCAGCAACGGCGGCAGGCCGGTGTCGATGGCGATGCCGACCAGCCACGGGCCGGCCAGCACGGCCAGGCTCTCCACCACGATCAGCGAGATCGTGGCGATGACCGCGCGCCGGTACGGGCGCAGCAGGTCGCCGAGCAGCCGCCTGCTCCGCTCGCGCAGCAGCGCGGCCAGCCCGGCGCTGACCTCGTCGGCCTTCTCGGCGGCGACTCCCCGCCAGGCGTCGGTGGTCACGCGCTTGCCTCCAGATCTTCCGTGTCCATGAGCGCCGCGTACTCGGAGTTCGACGTCAGCAGCTGCCGGTGGCTGCCGCTGGCCGCGATCACCCCGCCGGACAGCAGGGCCACCGTGTCGGCCAGCGCCACGGTGGACGGCCGGTGTGCCACCACCAGGGCCGTCGAGCCGGCCAGGATCTCGTGCAGGGCCCTGGTCACCCGCTCCTCGGTGTGCACGTCGAGCGCGGACAACGGGTCGTCCAGGATCAGCACGTCCGGCCCGGCCAGGATGGCCCGGGCCAGCGCGATCCGCTGCCGCTGGCCGCCAGACAGGGCCATGCCCTGCTCGCCGATCCTGGTGTCCAGGCCCCACGGCAGGTCGTAGGCGAACCGGGCCTGGGCCGCCGTCAGCGCGGCCTCCACCGCGTCCGCCTCCGCGTTCTGCGCGCCGAACATCACGTTCTCCCGGACGCTGGCGGAGAACAGCGTCGCGTCCTCGAAGGCGCAGCCGACCGCCGTGCGCAGCCGCTCGAGCGGGAGGTCGCGGACATCCGCCCCGTCCAGCCGCACCGACCCGGAGGTCGCGTCGGCCAGCCGGGGCACGAGTTGCAGCAGGGTCGACTTGCCCGAACCGGTCGCCCCGGTGAGCACGAGGGTCTGGCCGGGGGCCAGGTCGAGCACGATGTCGCGGAGCACCGGCTCGGCCGCTCCCGGGTAGCTGAAGGCCACGTGGTCGAACACCAGGTGGCCCCGGGTGGCCGCCGGAGCGGGCTCAGCCTCCCGCGGCCCGGGAATCCGCCGGTGCGGCCTCCCACCCGGCGGGAGGGCACGGACCCCGGCTCGTTCGGAAAAATCCTTTTCCTGGTCTTTATCGGTGATCTCCGGCTGGGTGTCGAAGATCTCCAGCACGCGCTGCGCGGCGGTGGCCGCCTCCTGGCCCGACGCGATGATGTAGCCCATGGCCTCGACCGGCCAGACGAGCTGCAGCGCGAGTGTGATGAAGGCCACCAGGCCGCCGAGGGTCAGCGAGTGCGTGCTGACCGCGACCGCGCCGAGGACGATGATGAGGCCGATGACGGCGTTCGGGATCAGGTCGAGCAGCGCCCAGAAGGAGCCGAGCAGGCCCGCCTTCTCGATCTGGGTCCGGCAGACCTCCGCGGCCTGGGCGTCGTGCCTGGCCGCGGCCTGCCGGCCCCGGCCGAGCGCCTTCAGCACCCGGACGCCGGTGGCCGCCTCCTCGATCACCGTGGCCAGGTCGCCCTGCTGGTCCTGGACCCGGCGGGAGAGCACGCGGTAGCGCTTCTCGAACCGGAAGCAGACCGGCAGCACCGGGGCGAACACCACGCCGGTGACCAGGCCGAGCCACCAGTTGAGGTTGATCAGCAGCGCGACCACCGCGACGAACGTCATCACGTTGGTGACCAGGAAGATCAGGCCGAAGCCCGCGAACCTGCGGATCGACGACAGGTCGGTCGTCGCCCGCGACAGCAGCTGACCCGACTGCCAGTTGTCGTGGAAGGACGCCTGCAGCCCCTGCAGGTGGGCGTACAGGTCATCCCTGATCGACTTCTCGATGTCCGCGACCGCGCCGGACTGGATCCAGCGGCGGATCATGTTCAGCAGCCCCACGGCCGCGCCGAGGGCGATCGCCGCCAGGGCCAGCGGGATCAGCAGGCGCTTATCGCCATGCGCGATCGCGCCGTCGACCACGGACTTGGTCAGGAGCGGGATGGCAATCTCGGCGGCGACCGCGCCGAGCGCGGCGGCGAACATCACGATCATCTGCGTGCGGAACGGCTTCAGGTAGCCGCGTAGACGCCACAGCGCCCCGACTGGCCGTACCCTGGCGGAGGCGTGCGTGACCAGCGAAGGGGTAACAGAGGGCATTAGCCGCGAGGTTAACCGGACGTCCGGGAAGTTGTCACCTGATTTTTCTTCAGGCGTACGGCTTGTCGGCGGGCCCCAACTCTGGCACGCTGGCTGACCCGGAGGCTTCGCGAACCGGTTGCCGGGATAAAGCCGGCAGGGAGAGGAACCGTGAAGCGCAGCAGCACCAGCCGTTCCAGGCGTAGATGAGCCGGGTATCCCGCGCGGGGGTCCTGGCCGCCTACCGCGACGGGGTCACGGTGATCTGCGAGCTGGCCGCCAAGTTCACCGACGCGACCTGGCTCGCGGCGACGCCATGCGCCGAATGGCGGGCCGTCGACCTCGCCGGGCACCTGCGGTGCGTCGCCGACGACTATCACGAGTACCTCGACGACGCCCCGGCCAGCAGGCTCGCGCGGCTGATGTCCACTAACGCGCCGGCGGACTCGCTCGCCCGCAAGCTGGCCAGGCAGAACTCCGCCGAGCTCGCCGCGCTGCCAGATGCGCCGGGGCCGGAGCACATCACGGCGTTCGCCGATTCGGCGCGGTCCTACGGGCGGCGGCTGCCGCTGTCCTGGGACCTGCCGCACCACAGGTACCGGGGGACCGACGTCACCGTGGGCGCGATGGCGGGCGCGGCCTGCGCTGAATGGCACCTGCACGCCTGGGACCTGGCCAGATCGCTGGGCAAGGACTACCGTCCGGCCAACCCCGAGCTCGTGCTGACTGTGTGGCGGGCGGGCATGCCGCAGCTGTGGCCGGTGCTCACCGGGTGGGACGGCGACGATCCCTGGCGTTTCCTGCTGACGGCGTCAGGCCGGGATCCGGGCTGGCTCCAGGTGTTAGTAGAGTCTTTGATTCGTGATCTTCGATGTAAACCGCGTCCGGGCGGCCTACCCGGCGCTGAGCGACGGCTACGCCTACCTGGACGGCGCTGGGGGCACCCAGGTCCCGGCGACGGTCATCGAGGCGATCTCGGACTCCTACCGGTCCGGGATCGGTAACGTCGGGGGGACCTTCCCCGCCAGCGACCGCTCCAGCTCCATCGTGGCCGAATGCCGCCTGGCCCTGGCCGACCTGACCGGCGGCAGCCCGGATGGCGTCATCCTCGGCCCGAACATGACCACGCTCACCTACCGGCTCGCGGAAGCGCTGTCCCGGGGCTGGGAGCCAGCCGACGAGATCGTCGTGTCCCGGCTCGACCACGACGCCAACATCAGGCCCTGGGTGCAGGCTGCCGCACGGCGCGGCGCCACGGTGCGCTGGGCCGAGGTCGACCTCCCGACCACCGAACTGCCGCCCGCCCAGTACGGCGAACTGCTGTCCGAGCGCACCCGGCTGGTCGCGGTCACCGCGGCCAGCAACGTCGTCGGCACCAGGCCGGACCTGGCGGCCATCGCCGCGGCCGCGCACGCGGCCGGCGCGCTGGTCTACGTCGACGGCGTGCACGCCACCCCGCACGTCCCGGTGGATGTCAAGGCGCTCGGCGCCGACTTCTACGCCACCAGCGCCTACAAGTGGTCCGGTCCGCACATCGGCACCGTGGTCGCCGAACCGGCTCTGCTCGAGACCCTGCACCCGGACAAGCTCGCGCCCGCCCCGGCGGGCGTGCCCGGCCGGTTCGAGCGCGGCACCGCGGCCTTCGCCGACCTGGCCGGGGTCGTCGCCGCCGTGGAGCACCTCGCCGCGCTCGCCACCGGCCCAGATCCCGCCACCGGCCCAGATCCCGCCACCGGCAGCAGGCGGCAGCGGGTGCTGGCCTCGATGGCCGCCGTCGAGGAGTACGAGACGCGGCTGTTCGCCCGGCTGCTCGACGGCCTGGGCGCGATGAAGCACGTGACGCTGTACGGCCGGGCCGCCAGGCGGGCGCCGACCGCGTTCTTCACCGTGGCCGGCCAGTCGCCCCGGCAGGTCGCCAAACACCTGGCCGCGCGCCAGGTCAACGTCTGGAGCGGCGACAACTACGCCTGGGAACTGGCCGGGGCGCTCGGGCTGCGGGACTCCGGCGGCGCCGTCCGGGCGGGCCTGGTGCACTACAACGACCAGGCCGAGGTTGATCGCCTGCTCGCCGCTGTCGATGAACTTGCCTGACGGCGTACGCTGGAAACTGGTGCTCCCTTAAAGGCCCTGGAGGGTCGCGATGACGGTGCTCGGCAGCCTGCTGGCCATGCTGGCCGGGCTGCTGCGCGACCTCATCCCTTTGCCCCAGCTCGCTGTCAGCCCCTCAGGCCTGACCGCGCTGGCCGCCGCCGTCCTGGCCGGGGCCATGTTCGCGGCGGTGCTGGCGCTGCTCACCTCGGTGGCCAGCCTTTCCCGGACGACCGCCGCGCTGCCGATGATCCGCCGCACCTCGGCGCTGCGGGAGAAGTCCTGGCGCGCGGCGTTCTCGCGCCAGCGTGATCCAGACGCGGCGGGCCGGTCCAGGCCCAGAGCACCATCGGCGGCCCCGGCGGCCGCCCTCTCTCGCTGACCCGCGGACCTCGCGGCCGCCTCCAGCCCTCATCCCTCGTAGCTGGAAGGCCGTTGCCTCATGTTCAGTTTCTTTGGCGTCCCGGTGGACGCCGCGTACCACCTTGTCTCCGGGCTGACCGGTGCCCTCACGCCCGTTCTCGGCGGCCTGGCCGCCGTGGCCGCGATCATCGCGTTCACGATGGCGGTCCGGCTCCTGCTCATGCCGCTCAGCCTGCGCGCCCTGCGCGGGCAGGCGGTCCAGGCCCGGCTGGCCCCGCAGCTGCTGGCGTTGCGCCAGCGGTACGGCAAGCAGCCGGAGCGCCTGCAGCGCGAGATGTCCGCGCTGTACAAGCGGGAGGGCACCAGCATGTTCGCTGGCTTCGCCCCGCTGCTGCTCCAGTGGCCGTTCCTGTCCGTCATGTACCTGCTGTTCCGGTCGCCGACGGTGGCCGGGACGCCGAACACGCTGCTTACCCGCGACCTGTTCGGCGTGCCGCTCGGCACGCACTGGCTGAGCGGTGTCGGCCCGGCCAGCGCGCAGGGCGCGGTCTTCCTCGGCTTGTTCGCGCTGCTGGCCGGCCTGTGCTGGCTGTCCGCCCGGCTGGGACGGCTGGTGAGTGCCCAGGCCACCGAGGCCCGGGCCGCCGGCGCGCAGGGGACCACGGGGACGAGTGGCTCCGGGCTGCTGGTCAGGGCGCTGCCCTACCTGACGGTGGTCATCGCCGCGTTCACGCCGCTCGCGGCCGGGATCTACCTGCTCACGTCGCTGGCCTGGTCCCTGGCCGAGCGGATGCTCTACTGGCGATCACAGGCAGAAAGGCTGGACCGCTCTCAGCACCGACTGCGGTACCCGCAGCCGGAGGTTCCCTCCGGAGCGGCCCAGCGGACACAGTCTCGCCTCCGGCGCCGCGCGACCGCGTCGGTGGAATGACCGATTGACATACCTAGATCGCGGGCCCGTCCGCCAGGGCCCCGATCTAGGTATGCCGTCAGCCGGCTTCCGGGCTCACCAGGCCGGCGTCGTAGGCGACGATGACGAGCTGAGCCCGGTCCCGCGCGCCGAGCTTCATGAGCAGGCGGCTGACGTGGGTCTTGGCGGTGGACATGCTGACGTGCAGCCGGGCGGCGATCTCGGTGTTGGACAGGCCGAGCCCGATCAGGGTCAGGACCTCGCGCTCCCGGTCGGTCACCTCGGCCAGCCTGGCCGCCGCCCGCCGCCAGACCCGGTCCGGACCGGGGCGGCTGGTGAACTCCGCGATGAGCCGGCGGGTGACGCCCGGGGCGAGCAGCGCGTCGCCGGCGGTGACCTGGAAACCAGGCCCGGGCCGCGGCCCGGCGCGGAACTCCCCGCCGTACATGCCGACCCTCTCCCACATCCCCGCGATGCCGTGGCCCGCCCCTCGCCCCTCCGCTGACTCCGTCAACCGAGTCGGTGGGCCCCCGCGTACGCTCTTAGGTACCCGGGGGCCCACCGACCAGTCGCCCGGCCCGGCGCCAGCGCCGGCATCGGCGATTTCCAGGGTCAGCGAGTCCTCCTGGTAGTCGACGGTCACCGTGCACCGGTCGGTGGCCGCATGCTTGATCACGTTGGTGACGGCCTCCTGGACCACCCGGTAGGCGGCGAGGTCCAGGCCGGCCGGCAGCCCGCGCCGCTCGCCCAGCACGTTCATGTCGACCCGGACGCCGGCCTCGGCCGTCCGCGCGGCCAGTTCGCCGAGGTCGCCCAGCCCCGGAGCCGGGCTCAGCCCCGGGGCCGGGCCCAGGCCGGGGGCCGGGCCCAGGCCGGGGGCCGGGCCCAGGCCGCCGTCACCCGACCCGGGCCGGCCAGCTTCGGCCCGCAGGACGCCGAGCAACGCCCGCATCTCGCGCAGCGCGCCGCGGCTGGTCTCCTCGATCGACGCCAGCGCGCGGAGTGCCTCGCCGGGCTCGGTCCGCCCGACGTAGCTGGCCACTCCCGCCTGCACCGCGATCACGCTCATGGTGTGCGCCACCACGTCGTGCACCTCGCGGGCGATCCGCAGCCGCTCCTCGGCACCGGCCTGGCGGGCCTCGGCCAGCTGTGCCCGGGCCCTTTCCTCGGCCTGCTCCTGCCGCCCGGCCAGGTACGCGCGCCGTTGCCGCACCGAGTGGCCGATCAGCCACGCGACCACCACCAGCAGCCCGTTCTCCGCCAGCAGGCCGCCTGCCTCGCTGGCCCCGCCAGGCCGGTAGATGCCGTGCCCGCTGACGGCGAACACGGCCAGCCCGGCGGTGAGAACCAGCAGCGTGGCGGCCAGCATGCCCAGCGCATCCCGCCGCGGGAAGCGCAGCGGGATCAGGTACATCACGAACGCCACGGCCAGCGCGGGAGCCGGCGACGGGGTCAGCGCCGTCGCCACGGCCCAGCCGACCGCGGTCACCGCGAGCACCGCCCGCGGCCAGCGCCGGCGCCAGGCCGCGGGCAGTACGCCGAAAGCGGCGATGACGACCGCGGCCCAGTCCGGGACGCCCGGCATGACCGCCAGTTCCGAGGAGCCTGGCCCAGCCACCGCGATTAGCACCGTGACCACGCCGTCGACTGCGACCGCATGCGCCGGCAGCAGCCGCCTCAGCAGCGAGTCCATGAACCGACGGTATCTCTGCAGGCCGAAATCCGCGTCGTACCACGGACCGATGCCGCCGGGTGGACCTGAGGCCGACAGGCCCCGCCGAAGTCCGTGCCGTGGCCTGACGTAATCCGCCGCCGCCGAAGGCACCGTGTGAAGCGTCCACCAGCGAAGGAGGAAGCATGATCACTGTCATCGAGGCGCGCGAGCTGGGCAAGCGGTACCGCAGCCGCTGGGCGCTGGCCGGCTGCACGCTGAGCGTCCCGGCCGGAAGCGTCGCCGGTCTCGTCGGCCCGAACGGAGCCGGCAAGACGACCCTGCTGCACCTGGTCACCGGCCTGCTCGCGCCCACCACGGGCACGATCGAGGTGGGCGGCGGGCGGCCCGCCGCCTCCCGGGCCCAGCTCGCCCGAGTCGGGTTCGTCGCGCAGGACGCCCCGGTCTACACCGGGCTGTCCGTCGCCGACCACCTGCGGCTGGGCGCCCGCCTGAACCCGCGCTGGGACGCCCGGCTCGCGCGGGAGCGGATAGTCAGGCTCGGCCTGGACCGGGCCCAGAAGGCCGGCCGGCTGTCCGGCGGGCAGCGCGCCCAGCTGGCCCTGACCCTGGCCATCGCCAAGCGGCCGCGGCTGCTGATCCTGGACGAGCCGGTCGCTAGCCTCGATCCGCTTGCCCGCCGGGACTTCCTGCGGGACCTGGCCGAATCCACCGCCGAACACGAGATGAGCGTCGTCCTGTCCTCGCACCTCGTCGCCGACCTGGAGCGTGTCTGCGACTACCTGATCGTGCTCGCCGCCGGCCGCGTGCAGGTGGCCGGGCCGGTCACCGAGCTGCTCGCCGGTGCCCAGGCCGGCCTGGAAGAGCTGGTCCTGGCGTATATGGAGGGAACACGATGATCTGGCTGACCTGGCGCCAGTTCCGCGCCCAGGCCATCGCGGCGGCTGCCGCCCTGGCCTTGCTCGCGGTCGCCTTTGGGCTGACCGGGCCGCACCTGGCCCACCTGTACGACGTAAGCGGGCTCGCCGCCTGCCACTCCGGCTGTTCCGCGCTGACCGCCAGCTTCCTGGACAGCATGAAGTCCGACGCGATCTACCCGGTGCTGTACATCGCGGGCCTCGGGCTCCTGTACCTCACGCCCGGCATCATCGGCGTCTTCTGGGGGGCACCGCTGGTCACCCGCGAGCTCGAGGCCGGCACGTTCCGGCTCGCCTGGAACCAGAGCATCACCCGCACCCGCTGGATGGCGGCCAAGCTCGCCGCGGGCGGCCTGGCCGCCATGATCACGACCGGGCTGCTCAGCCTCATCATCACCTGGTGGGCCAGCCCGATTGACCGGGCCGGCGGGTTTCCCATCACCCTGGGCCAGCTGAGCCGGTTCTCGCCGGTGGCGTTCGGCGCGCGCGGCATCGTCCCGGTCGGCTACGCCGCGTTCGGCTTCGCCCTCGGGGTCGCCGTCGGCGTGCTGGTCCGCCGCACCGTGCCCGCCATGGCCATCACCCTGGCCGTCTTCACCGCCGTCCAGGTCGTCATGCCGAACGTGGTCCGGCCGCACCTGCTGCCGCCCGCCACCGCCACCACGGCGGTCCGCGTCGACCTCGGCACCGCGGTCATGGGCCACAACGGCCAGCTGACCGTGCCGGTGACCGGGCTGCCCAGCGCATGGATCTTCGCCAACCGGACCATCACCCCGGCCGGCCGCGTGTTCGTCCTGCCGGACGTCCCGGCCTGCCAGTCAGGCACCCAGCAGCAGTGCGGCGCCTGGCTCGCCCCCCAGCACCTGCGGCGCCAGATCAGCTACCAGCCCGCCAGCCGTTTCTGGGTCTTCCAGTGGTACGAGACCGTGATCTACCTGGCGCTCGCCCTCGCCCTGGCCGGGTTCTGCGTCTGGCAGATCCGTCACCGCCGCCTATCGTGACCGGCCCGCGGAACCGGCCAGCGGCCGGCCCGCGGAACCGGCCAGCCAGCTCACGCCGCGATCAGCGTGCGCAGCAGCCGGACCGGCGGCGACCCGTGCGCCAGCATGCGGTCGTGCACCTGCTGGTCGGTCAGGCCGGGATCGGCCGCCCTGAGGTCGGCCGCCAGGTCGGAGATCTCGCTATACCCGACGTAGTACGTGGACAGCTGGGCCGAAGTGAGCTGGGCCCGGCGCCACTTGCCCGCCGCCTCGCCCTCCTCCTGGTGGCCGCGGCCGGTCATCAGGGCCATGGCTTCCGCCTCGGTCATGCCATGCCCGTGGATCCGGGCGTCAAGGATCGCGTTGATGATCGTGCGCAACTGCATCTTGAGCTGCTGCATCCGGACCGCGCGCGGATCGCCCTCACCCGGGTACTGCTGCTCCGCCATGACCCGTTCGGTATAAACCGCCCACCCCTCGGTGAACGCCCCCGACCGCAGCGCCGCGCGGATCGCGGTGTCCGAGCCCGCGAACCGGCGCGAGTGTTGGAGCTGCAGGTAGTGGCCGGGCATGGCCTCGTGCACCATCAGGTTGTGCACCATGTGCCGGTTGTACTCGCGGTAGAACGAGGCGACCCGCTGGGCCGTCCAGTCAGCCGGTGTCGGCGACACCGCGATGAACGTGGACAGCGACGATCGCTCGAGCGGGCCTGGGGAGTCGCAGTAGGCGACGGCAACCCCTCGGTCGATTTCCGGCATCACGATCAGCTCGACCGGGTCGTCGTAGACCGAGAGCAGGCGGCGGTCGGTCACGAACGCGGTCTGGGCGGCCAGGGCGTCGCGGCAGAACTCCAGGATGGTCGTGTCGTCCGGCACGTCTCCGGCCAGCCGGTCGAGCACCTGGCGGACGACCTCGGGGCCGGGCCTGGCCACGCCGGCCAAGTCGGCGGCCAGTTCCGCGATCTGCTCGCTCACCCGGTCCAGGTCGGCCTGGGCCCGGGCCAGGATGGCGTCCGCATCCGCCGCCGCGCTCAAGGTGAGCGACAGCTTGCGGGCGAACCGGTCCGGCCCGATCCTCGGATCGGCGAAGTCGTCAGACGAGGCGAGCTGCGCGGACAGCCAGGCCCGGTGCTCGGTCAGCGCCTCAAGGGCGGCGGGCCGCACCCGGGCGAGCTCCGGGCCACGGGCGGGCGCGGCCTCGAGCGCGGCGTCGATCTCCTTGCTGACCAGCGCGATCGTCCCGTCGAACTGCCCGATCGCGGTCTCCAGGTGCACCCGGGGCATCCGCCCGAGCTGCCGCCTGGCCTCGGTCAGCACCGCGGGAATCTCCGCCAGCCTCCCGGCCACCGAACCCAGCCGGTCGGGCAGCGGCGCGAAGTCCCTGGCCAGCAGCTGGTAGATGGCCTTGCCCGGGTTGGCCTGCAGCGGGTTCCAGGTGTGCTCGCGCAGCTCGCCGATCTCGAACGCCCGCCGGGCCACGCTGCCCTCCATCATCGCGGCGTCGACCCGGTGCTCGGCCGACAGGGCGCCCTGATCGATCGCGGCGAGCCACGTGGCCCAGCCGTCGAGCGCGCGCCGTTCGGCCTCCAGGGCCTGCGCCGAGGGATCGGGCAGGCGCGCGTCGAACCGGTGATCGCCGAGGCCGGTGGCGGTGACCGGGTGCCGTTCGGCCCGCTCGTCCAGGTACTCCCGTGCCAGCCGGGCGAACTCGGCGTCGGCGTCGCTCATGTCTCTCCGTTCCCACGCGTCTGCGGCTAACCGTAGCGAATGAGAGGATGGCCCGGTGCGCGTGCTGCTGCCGCTTCCCGACCGGCACCGCGACCTCGGTGACGTCGAAGTCCCGGGCCCCCGGCATGCGGCAGTACCTCGGCTCGCCGGTGCTCAGCGAGCAGGTCGGCCGGTTCTGGCGGCTGAACCGCCCGGTCGGCGCGATCTGCCACGGCGTGCTGGTGCTGGCGCGCACCCGCGACCCGGACACCGGCCGCAGCGTCCTGGCCGACCGCCGGACCACCTGTCTGCCGAAGTACATGGAGCGTTCGGCCTACCTGGCCACCGCGTGGCGCCTGGGCCGCTACTACCGCACGTACCCCGCCTACGTCGAGGACGAGGCGCGGGCCGCCCTGGCGGATCCGGACGCCCAGTTCGAGCGCGGGCCGGTCACGCTGTCCGCGCGCGGCACCGCGGCCGATGACCGCCCGGCCTTCGTCGTGCGCGACCGCAACTACGTGTCCGCCCGCTGGCCGGGCGACGCGTACCTGTTCGGCCGCCGGTTCCGCGACCTGCTCGAGTCCCGTTCTTTATCCCGAACGGACCGGGTAACCCGCTCTCTTTCACATTCCTCCGGCACGCGGCGTTACGCACCCGCGCGCGAGCCCGCACCCGCGAGCCCGCACCCGCGAGCCCGCACCCGCGAGCCGCACCCGCGAGCCCAACCACTGCCCGAGCCCCGGTTGCAGTATATGGCTAGCCATGTAATAATCATGGCAAGCCATATATTTGGAGGCGTTCATGCCGAGGTCATCCCTGGTCCGCATCCACCTGGCCGCCGCGGTGGGTGCCCTCGCGCTCATCGCGACGTTCCTGGTCTCCAGCGCAGTCACCGAACTGACCGGGAGCGCCGGCGACGTCCATAGCCTGCGGCAGCGGATCGTGCTCGGGCTGCCCCTGCTCATCGGCTGCCTGGCTGCCGCCGCGCTGACCGGCCGCCGCCTGGCGCGGAACTCCAGGGCCGCGGTCATTCGGCGCAAGCAGCGGCGCATGCAGGTCGTCGCCGCGATCGGGATCATCATGCTGGTCCCGTGTGCGCTGATCCTCGACGCCCGTACCGCGGGTGCCTCCGCGGGCAGCGTCGTGATTGCCCTGGAGATCGCCGAAACACTGGCCGGCGCGCTCAACCTGACGTTGCTGCTCCTGAACTTCCGTGACGGCCGCGGCATAACCCGCCGCCGCGCGCCGGTCAGCCGCGCGCCGGTGGTAGGCACCGGAGCATGACCACCGAGCCGCTTCGGCCCGCATCCTCAGTCGGCTACCAGGTCAACCGGCTGGCCCGCCTGTTCGAGGTCGCCCTGCGCAACCGCATCGCCGCTTACGGGGTGGTGCCCGGGCAGTTCCCCGCGCTGCTCGCCCTGTACGAACGGGACGAGCAGACGCAGCGCGAGCTATGCGAGATCGCCAGCGTCGACCAGTCGACCATGGCCAAGACGCTCGCCCGGATGAGACGTGACGGTCTCGTCCGCGAGGAGCCCGATCCCGCCGACGGCCGGCGGACCCGGTACCAGCTGACCGAGCGCGCCCGGGCCCTGGAAGCAGACCTGGCGGCCGCCGGTCACGAGGTCATCGCCCTCGCCACCCGCGGCATCCCAGCGGCCACGCTCGTCGCCTTCGAGCAAGCCCTGGCCGAGATGTCCGACAACCTCACCGCCGCCCTCACCGAGATCCCCGCACGAGCCGTCCCAGCCGACTAGCCCTATCGGCGAATCGGTCATCGTGGGTCAAAACTCCCCTTATATAGGGGTAGTGGCGACACACGATCATGCGATGCCGTCTCTAGGAGCTGCGGACGGTGGCTTGTGCGGAGGGGTAGCCGGAGGCGCCGTCGGGGGTTGGCTGGGCCTGCGCCGCGGTCTGGGTGTAGCCGGTCTTGTCGGTGGCGCGGGCCTCGAGCAGGTGAGTGCCCGGCGTGGCCGGCCACTCCCACACCCACTGCCGCCAGGTATCGATGTCGGGCACCGCGGCCAGCCGCGCCTCGTGCCACGGGCCTCGGTCAACCCGAACCTCCACGGCGGCGATGCCCTTGTGCTGCGCCCACGCCACCCCCGCGACCGGCGTCGATCCCGGGCGGAGCGTCGCGCCGGCCGCGGGTACGTCGATCCTGGACTCGGTCTTGATCGGAGCCTGCTGCGACCAGCCGCGCTGCGCCCAGTAGGCGGAGGCCGCCGCGAACGTGGTGATCTCGATGTCGGTGACCCACTTGGTCGCGGACACGTAGCCGTACAGCCCGGGGATCACCATCCGCGCCGGGAAGCCGTGTTCGACGGGCAGCGCCGTGCCGTTCATCGCGACGGCGAGCAAGGCGTCCCGGCCGTCCAGCACGACCTGCAGGGGGGTACCTGAGGTGAACCCGTCGACCGAGGTGCACAGCAGCTGATCGGCGCCCGCCAGCGGGCGGGCCTGCCTGATCAGGGCGGCCAGGCTGGCGCCGAGCCATTTGGCGTTGCCCACATAAGGTCCGCTCACCGGGTCGGACACGCAGGTGAGCGTCACGTAGTCCTCGATGAGCGGACGCTTGAGCAGCTCGGCGAAGGTGATGGTGACCTCGCGCCGCACCATCCCGTGGATCCGCAGCTGCCAAGTCGACGGGTCGACCTGGGGCACCAGCAGGGCGGTGTCGACGCGGTAGAAGCTGTCGTTCGGGGTGATGAACGAGCTGAGGCCGGGGATCTTCAGGTCGCTGCCCGCGGACAGCGGCGGGGCGGGAACCGTGGGCCGGGGGAGCCGCAGCGCGGCCCGTGCCTGGCTGACGTCGCGCCGCGTGATCAGCTCGCGCCCGGCGACCGTCCCGGTCGCCGCCGCGGCTGCGGCTATCCCGCTGCTGATCAGGAACCGCCGCCGCGCCGGCCAGCGCGGCGGCCCCTGATCGTCCGGATTGGGAAGATAGGTAAAGGAGTAATCCGGGGCCTCGGCGGTTTCTTCCGGAGCCGGCAGGTCCGGCGGGGTCAGGGTCTGTGGTGAGGGCCTGCCGCGCGGCCGGGTCCGGGCTGGAGGGGCGCTCAGCCGGCCTGCCGCGCGGACCAGCCGGGTCAGCGCGAACGCCCCGGCCGCGGCGCCGGCCAGCGTGGGCACCACGTATTCCGGCGTGGAGTCGGGCCTGGTCAGGGCGGCCGCGAGACTGATGACAGCGAAGAGCCCGAGCCCCCACATGCCGAACGCCGGCCGGCGTACCGCCAGCATCCCGACCACCGCCGCGTACAGGGCGAGCACCACGAGGATGCCGCCGAGCAGCACGGTCTTGTCGTGGGCACCGAACGCGGAGATGGCAAAGTCCTTGACCGGCGGTGGCGTGAGGTCGATCGCGGCCTGGCCGACCGCGAGCACCGGTGAGCCCTGCGGGACGGTGAGGCCCGCGGCGAGCTGCGCCGCGCCGATAGCGACCGCAGCCGCGAGCACGCCGACGACGGCCCCGGCGAGGGCGTGCGGGGCACGGGGCTTGTCCTGGGCAACGGCGGACGCTGATGTCATGGCGGAATGGCGTGGGTAGACGCCCCTCCAAGCTACCCGCCCGGCGGCGTTTCGTTAGCGCCGCGAAGATTGCGCTCTTATTACCGCTATTCCTCAAACGTCCAGCGTGTGGGGGATCCGGTGAAGTCACCGGCCCGCATGCTGAACACGCGGTGCGGCCGGACCCCGATGGTGGCGTTCTTGGCCGGATCCAGGAAGTCCACCCGGTAGTCGGTTCGGTACTTAGCGTTCATCAGGTCGACCACCCGGCGCAGCACCGGCAGGTCCGTTGATATGTGCGCGGTGCCCTCGATGACCACGGGATCCGAGGCGTCCTCGGTGGTGACGCAGCAGCGGGGGTCCGCGGTCAGGTTACGGACCTTCCGGGAGCCGGTGCTGCTCGTGAACCACAGCGTGCTGTCGTCCCACATGCCCCAGACCGGCATGACGTGAGGCCGACCGTCTGGCCAGACCGTCGCGACCCAGTAATTCCTAGCGGCCGTCAGCCGCTCCGCCGCCCACGACCAGTGCAGGAGTCCGCTGCCTTCGGTCGGTCCGGCGATGCCGTACCCCGGCATATAGGGCCGGCTAACGTGAGGGATCTCCATGGCGAAGGTCTACCATGCACTCTGCTTGCCCGGGGGATAACCCCGGGAACCCCCAATAGGTCGCCAGGGCGACTAACGTTGGGATCCGTGAAGGCATCACCGCAGACCCAGCTCCGCCTGCTCGAACTGGCCGACCTGGACGCCGAGCTTGCCCGCCTCGACCATCGCAGGCGCGGCCTACCCGAAATCGCCGAGCTTGCCCGCCTCGAGGCCAGGGCCAGCGAGCTCAAGGACGCCCTGGTGGGGACCGAGACCGAGCTCGGCGACCTGAGCCGGGAGCAGAGCCGGGCGGAGCGCGACGTAGACCAGGTCCGGACGAGGATCGAGAAGGACCGGGCCCGGCTGGACGCCGGGCAGGTCTCCGCCGCGCGCGAGCTGGCGAGCCTGCAGTCGGAGATCGAGAATCTGCTCCATAGGCAGGGTGACCTGGAGGAGATCGTGCTGGAGCTGATGGAGCGCCGGGAGACGCTCGAAAGCCAGCAGGCCGAGCTGACCACCGAGCAGGAAAGCCTCGGCGGTGAGATGGCCGCGTTGGCGGCCCGGCGGGACGCGGCCTTCAAGGAGATCGACGAGCAGGCGGCCAAGGCGTCCGACCAGCGCGCCAGCATCGCCGCCGACGTGCCCGCCGACCTGCTCGCGCTGTACGACCAGATCCGCAAGACCAAGGGCGTAGGCGCGGCCATGCTGCGGGCCGGCCGGTGCGAGGGATGTCACCTGAGCCTCAACGCGGCGGACCTGAACGTGATCCGGGCGTCGGCGCCCGATGAGGTGCTCCGGTGCGAGGAGTGCCGGCGGATCCTCGTCCGGGCCCCCGAATCTGGCGTCTAGGTGCGCACCAGGACCAACTGGATGCCCGCCCAGAGCGAGCCCACGGTCACCCTGCTGCTCAGGCACGGGCAGACGCCGATGTCGGTGCAGAAGCGGTACGCCGGCCGGTCCGACGTCCCGCTCACCGACATCGGGGTGGCACAGGCGGCGGCTGCGGCCAAGAGGCTGGCGCAGGCGGGCGTTGGCGCGATCGTGACCTCGCCCCTGCAGCGCGCGGTGCAGACGGCCGAGGAGGTCGCCGCGGTCACCGGGCTCCCGGTGGTGACCGATGAGGGCTTCAGGGAAACCGACTTCGGCGCCTGGGAAGGCCTGACGTTCGCCGAGGTGCGGGAGCGGTGGCCGTCGGAGATGACCGCCTGGCTGGCCGACTCGGCGGTCGCGCCCCCCGGCGGCGAGAGCCTCGCCGAGGTGAGCGAGCGGGTCACCGCCGCGCTACACCGCCTGCTGGCCGACCGGAAAGGACAGACCATCCTCATCGTCAGTCACGTGACGCCGATCAAGACGCTAGTCGCCGCGGCCGTTCTCGCCCCGCCGCCCGCGCTCTACCGGATGCACCTGGACGTCGCGGCCCTCTGCGAGATCGACTGGTACGCCGACGGCCCGGCGGTGCTGAGATCGTTCAACGACACGGCACATCTGCCTACATAGACCAGCCGGCTGACCGGACGCTGCGCCGGCGCGGTTTGCTGCCGCCCGGACCGTCGGCGCACCAAGACGGGCAGTCACGGTACGAGGGCGGGAACCGCAGGCCGTTCGGTCCGAATAACGAGAGTAATTGGTACGGCGGGTAAATAGCTCCCGAATTCCCGGCGAACGATTTCCCCGCTGACCCGGAAATGCACGCTGGCCGAAGCCATGCTCATAAAATCCACACTCATGAGAGACCGCGGGCGGCTGACCGCTCCTGGCGACCTGCTGGCCGGGCCAGTGCTCGCGCCCGAGCCCGGCGTGCTCGCCGAGCCGGACGAGGGGAGCCGGAGCCTGGCCGAACTGGCCGCCGAGTACGGCCTGCGGCCGAGTTCCGCTCAGCCTGGCCTGGCCTCATACCTGGCCAAGGTGTGGCAGCGGCGGCACTTCATCGTCGCGTACGCCACGGCGCGCAACGTGTCGATGTACACCGAGGCCCGGCTCGGCCAGCTCTGGCAGGTGCTGACGCCGCTGCTCAACTCGGCCGTCTATTACCTGATCTTCGGGGTCCTGTTCAAGGCCAATCGCGGCATCGGCAATTACACGGCGTACCTGGTTACCGGCGTTTTCATATTCGCCTTTACCGAACGGTCGATCGTGGTGGGCTCCAGTGCGATCCGGGGGAATATCACGCTGATACGCGCGCTGCATTTCCCGCGCGCCTGCCTGCCGCTCTCGTACGTGCTGGTGGAGTTCCAGCAGCTGCTGCTGTCCATGCTCGTGCTGTTCGCCATCGTGCTCGGAACCGGGGAACCGCTCACGTGGTACTGGCTGCTGCTGATCCCGGCGCTGCTGATGCAGGCCACCTTCAACATGGGCGCCGCGCTGGTCCTGGCCAGGGTCGGCGCCGGTGCCCAGGACATCAGCCAGCTGGTCCCGTTCCTGCTCCGGGTCTGGCGGTACTTCTGCGGGGTCATGTACAGCATCGCCGCACTGCCCGCCGCGCTGCCGGACTGGGCCAAGAACGTGATCTCCTTCAATCCGGCGGCGGTGTACATCTCGCTGACCAGGTACGCGATCATGGCCACGATGCGGGCCGACGCGCCGGGCGCCAAGCCTTACAACGCGGCGCGGTGCGCGGTCTTCACCGCCAAGAAGACCCCCGCGCTGCAGGCGTACTGTCATCCGGACATCGTGCCCGCCGAGCTGTGGCTGGCCGGGGTCGGCTGGGCGATCGTCACGCTGCTCGCGGGCGTGCTGTACTTCTGGCGGGCCGAGACTAGGTACGGCCGCGGCTGAGCGGCGGTCGGCTGGCCAGCGCCTGGCTGGCCGGCTCACGGGCGTTCAGCCAGTCACCGGACAGCAGCGCGGCCAGGGTGGCCAGCGCCCAGACCGCGTGCGGGTCGGCCTGCGGTGAGCGGAGCGAGCGTTCGGCGGCCTGCCGGGGCACGATGCCGAACATCGGGCTCGCCGCGCCGTGGTCGAGGACATAGCCGCGCAGAAACCTGGCCAGTGCCCCGCCGTAGTCCCGCCGCCAGTCACCGGCGGCAGGTCCGGGCGGGACGGTCAGCACGGTCGCCGGGGTGCGCGGCTCGCCGTGCCAGGGGGTGCCCGCCAGCGGTAGGCCCAGCAGCTCGGGGCAGAGCAAGCCGAGCACGTCGCGGTGCAGCCGGTCGCTCATCCGGTGCGGGAGCGGGACGGCCCGCGCGGCCCGCACGACGCTGTCCGCGAACAGGGGCTGGACCAGCGGTGACCGGAGCAGGTACGCCTGCCGGGCGGCTGCCGACCAGCGGCCTGCCCGGTTCACCAGGTAGAAGTCGTCGAGCTCGGCCATCGGCCCGCGAGCCAGCGCCGCGGCCGACGGCGCCAGGCTGGCCAGGTACGCCCGCGCCGGGCCTGGGCGGAGCAGGCTCAGGCGGCGTGTGGTCATCCGGCGGAACAGTTCGGCGGCGGTCGCGGCGCCCAGCACCGCCGGGCTGCGCCACGCGGCCTGCGCGTAGCCGCCGCGCAGCAACTCGCCGCCGTGGCCGCCCGCCGTTACCGGCCCGCCGGTGAGCGGCGGGTCAGGTCGCCCGACGTTCTCGAACGCCGACAGCATCCCGTCGGACACGAGCACGGCCGCGCGGATCCGGCCGACTACGTCCTCCTCATCCGGCGCCCCTGGCGGTCTCGGTTCGGTGATCGTGTGCTCGAGGCCGAGCCGGCTGGCGATCAGGCCCGCGACGAGCACGTCGGGATGGCTGCCGAACCCGTGGGTGCGGGCCAGGAACGGGACCCGCGCCGCGGTCAGCGCGGCGGCGATCAGCCTGGAGTCCTTGCCTCCGGTCAGCGATAGCTCGACTGGCGCGGCCGCCTCGCCCAGCGGCCGGACGGCTTCGGCCAAGGCTGCGGCGACTCGGGCTGCGGCGACTCGGGCTGCGGCGACCCGGGCTGCGGCGACTCGGGCCGCGGCGACCCGGGCCGCCCCGCCGGGGCCCTCCTCCTCCGGGCGGCGCCGGGTCACGGCGAGCCGCCCGCCGGCCGCCCGCAGCGCCTGGTCGCCTCCCAGGGCCCGGACGCCGCGGAAGGGCGTCGCGCCGCCGACCGGGTAGCCGAGGCTGAGGAAGGCGCCGATCATCACCGGGTCGGGGTCGTGCAGCCGCCCGGTGACCGCGGCCGCCCAGCAGGCCCGGTCGCTGACCACGACGGCGCCGGCCACCTCGGCCAGGTAGACCGGGTCGACGCGGGTCAGGCTGGTGCGGGCGCGCACCGTGGCCCCCTCGGCCCAGATCGTGCCCGCGTGCGACGCGCCGGCGCGATGGCCCTCGCCCCAGTGCAGCACGGCGGCGCGTTCGTCTGGTGCACGCCAGACGACCCGAGCCGGGCCCGGGATCGGCATGACCCGCGGATCGGTGCCCTCGGCCGCGTCGGTCAGCACGGCGCACGCCCGGCGGGTGGCGGCGCTGACGGCGAGCGTGAAGTACATGTGTCAGCGGGAGCCGAGCAGCTCGAGAATCGGGCCGGGCACCGCCGGGTCCAGGTCCGCGGTGAGCAGGCCGCGCCAGGCCTCGCAGACCCGCGTCAGGTTGAACGCGGCGGCCGCCTGGGCGTGCGCGTCGTGGCCCGCTGCGCGCCAGTCACCCTCGTCCCCGAGCGTCATGACGGCCGCGGCCATCTCGGCCGGACCCCGGTGAATCCACCGCATGTCGTAGATCGTCTCGGCGCCGGGCCAGTGCCGGAGCACCGGCACCGCGCGGGAGGCCATGCCCTCGGCCGGGGCCACGTGGAAGCTCTCGTCGTCGCTGGTGGACAGCACGAACCCGACCCGGCGCAACCACGCCGCGACGTCCGGGCCCGCGTCGTCGAACACCACCGCCCCGCGCAGCAGCGGCGACCGCTGGACCCGGCGCAGCGCGCTGGCGTAGTGCTCGCGCTCAGCCGGGTTCTGCCATACCCACCAGTGCTCCCACGGCATGGCCGACTTGACGAACAGCAGGTACCTGTCGTCCTCGCGGCGAAGTTCCTCCAGCACGTCGAGGGCCAGGTCCAGCCGCTTGCGCGAGGGCACCATGCCGACCAGGCCGAGGTGGAACCGGGCGCCGTCCAGCTTGGGCCGGTCGAGCTGGGCGACGTCGAGGGCGTTCGGCACCGTCGCCACCTTCGTCTCCGGCCAGCCGGTGTACTCACGACACAGCCGCGCGTAGTGCCTGCTCACGCAGACCACCTGGTTCACGGCTCCGATCTTGAGCTGACCGGGGTAGGGCGACCGCAGCTCGAAGCGGTGCAGCCGGACCAGCAGCCGCGAACCGCGCCGCTTGTGCCTGCTGTACCAGACCGCGTTCGGCCCGCACCACTCGCAGACCACCACATCGGCCCAGGCCGCGAGCTCCCGGCTGGCCGCCGCGTCGTGTTTGCCGAGCGCGGCCCAATGATCCAGCCTGACCTCGAGGTCCGGCTGCAGCCGCAGATAGCTCAGCAGCGGCGTGAAGAACTTCAGGTCATGGCCGGCCACCACGACGCGGAGACTCTGCCGTCCGGGGGGACGACCCCCCTGGACCCCCCGCGCACGGGGGGGCTTTCCGCCCCCCCGTACCCCCCCGAGGTAGCCGCGCAGCCGCTCCGCGGCCCGGTCCAGGGTGAACCGCTCGGCGGCGCGGCCGGTCCGGTCGGCCGCCATCCGGTACAGACCGGGCTCGGCCGCCGCGGCGGTCGCCGCGGTCGCCATGTCGGCCAGGCTGGCCGCGAACAGCGGGTAATCCGCGCCGAGCAGCGCCTCGTGCATCGGGGTCCGGTTGAGGATGACGGGCAGCCCGAGGGCCCCGAACTCCAGCACCTTCGTCGACAGCTCCAGGCTCGCATCCAGGTCGGGATGCCGCCAGCTCAGCCCGATGTCGCAGGACGCCGCCAGCCGCATCGCCTCCTCCCGGGAGTGGCCGCCGTGCCAGGTCACGCCGTCGGTCTCGAGCGCGGCGCGCATCCGCTCCTGGTATCCGCCCGCGTCGTCGTGGATCTTGTCACCGGCCATGTGCAGCTCGGAGGCGACGCCGCGGGCGGAAAGCAGCCCGGGAAGCTCGGTCATCTCCAGGGTGTTCCACCGCGGCGCGAACTTGCCCGTGTAGACCAGCCGCAGCGGCGTGCCCGCCGCCGACGCGCCGCGCGCGGGGGGCACGTCGGCCAGCATGGGGGGCAGCAGTACGCATTTGCCGCAGGCCGCGGGGATGCTGCCCTCCAGGAAGCAGCGGAGCTCCTCGGTCTGGCACAGCAGGTAACGCGCGGCGGAGGCGATCAGCTCGAGCTCGTCGGCTGCTTCTGGCGTCAGCCCGGGGACGGACTGCGGGACATCGGTCAGGTACGGCCACAGCCGCCCGGTGAACGCCTCGCTCCTGGCCACGGCCGAGGTCACCGCGCGGCCCCGCAGGACCACCAGGTCGTGCCGCTGGTCCGCGTCGAGCCTGGCCAGCAGCCCGGGGGCGGCCGCGGCCCGGACCGGACCCGGCCTCTCGACGAGGTGCTCCTCGAACGGCCGCCGCACGGTGACGCCGGGTTCGGCTAGCAGCGGAGCGATCAGCCGGCTGGTGCGGACCGGTGCCTTCAGCACCAGGGTCACCGCGCAGCCGGCCCAGGCCAGAGCCTGGGTCACGGACTGCAGCCAGATGGCCGAACCGTCGATCAAGTTCAGGTCGATGTCACCGTAGACAAGCGCCCGAGAGGTCAACGCTGATGCTCCTTAGCTGGCTAACTGACGGAGAAGAGCCGTAGCCCGTGACCGGGGTCGCTGACGGCGAAGAACTCCCGCCGGGCCAGCGCCGGATCGAGCGCGGCGGTGAACGCGTAGTCGGCCCCGCCGTACCCGGCCGCATCGGCCTGCGCGCACTCCCGCGCGCAGGCCAGGTCCAGCAGGTAGGCGTCCCGGTACTCGCGCCCGGCCTGCCACGGCACGACCCACGGGGAGCGGGCCGCGCCCGCGGCCCGCCGCAGCCATCCGGTCGTGTCTTGGCCGCCGGTCACCTGCGGGACGGCGCGCACGCTCACGCCCCGGTCGGCCAGGCCGGCGAGCGCGGCGGTGACCGCCCGGGCGGACAGCTCGGCCGAGGCGGCGTCCGGCGCCTCGGCCACCACGACCAGTTCGGCCGGGAGGAACCGCTGGCCGGTCAGGCCGGCCGACAAGCTGGCCGCCGCCGCGGCGTCGGCCGCGCGGGCCAGCACCGCGATCCGCCGCCCCGCGATCACGTGGTCACCGAGCCCGGCCAGCCGCGCCAGCGCCGCCAGCCGGACCGGCGTCGCCTGCGCGGCGAAGATCTCCCGCAGCACCGGCAGGGTCTCGGCCGTGGACAGCGGCGGGCATGCCCGCAGCGCGGCCAGCCTGTCCCGCAGCGTAGGCAGGTCCCAGCCGTCACCCGCCGGCAGGTCCCGGCCGTCACCCGCGGGCAGGACGGCGCCCGATACCGGCTCGCCGCCGATCACGATCACGCGCGCGCCGCAGGCGAGCTGCTCGCGCGCCTGGTCCGCGGTGGCCGTGACGAACAGGGCGTGCTCCCGGTACAGCGCCGGCCGGCGGCGCCACGGGACCGATCCGGCCACCCGGACCGATCCGGGCCCGAGGTCCGCGTCCAGCAGGGCTCGCACGGCCGGCGTCTCGCGGGGGTCCCGCGCGTCCGCGTAGACGGGGTCGCCGGGGCGGGAGCCGGCCAGCCCGATCGGGTTGAACCGGGCGAGCTGCACGCCGAACCCGTCGTCGGACGTCGCGTCGCAGCTGGCGGCGACCCATTCCAGGCCCGGCGCCAGGTGCGCCGGGACGTTGCGGATGAAGATCACCGGCTTGCCCAGTGCGCGGGCCGCCGCGATCAGCCGGCCGAGCCGCCGGCCGCGGTCAGCCGCGGCCGGATCGCCCGCGTAGGCCCAGGCCGAGCCGGCCAGCATGGCCGCCGCCTCGATGAACACCAGGTCGGCGCCCGTGCTTTCCAGCATCACGTCGGCGTCGTGCGGCAGCAGCGGGTGGACGGCCGCGTCCGGGGCGAGCGTGGCGCAGGCGCGCGCGGTCAGCACCCCGGTGACGACCAGGCCCGGCGGAGTCCAGCCGGCTGCCTCGGCGCCCGGCGCGCCGAGTCCCGGCGCGGTCAGCGCGGACAGGAATCGCTCCCCGCCGCCGGCCAGGTCGCCGAGCTGCGCGGACGCCAGCGCGAGCGTGGCCGCTCCCGGCCCGGTGAGGCCGCCGCGCTCCCGCCACAGCCGGACCAGGTCCGCGGGCAGCTGCACGCCGCGGGACCAGGGCCGCCGTGCGGCCCGGACCAGGGTGCGGCCGAGTTCCATCGTCGCGGACTGCTCGAGCGCGGCCAGCCGCGCCTGCGTCATGGCCAGCTGCAGCCGGGTCTCCCGCAGCGTCCGGGCCAGCCGGTCCCGTTCCGCGGCCAACCCGGGGTCGGCGAGAGCAGTGTCTTCCGCTCGCCTCCGGGGCGCCTTGAGGCGGCTCCTTCCCTCGTCGCTCGTCCCTCGCTCCTCAGTCCAGTCGCCGCCGCGCCCCTTCGGCTCGCTCATCGAGCCACGCCGTGATGACGCGGGCGATCCGCGGCCCGGCGTGGCCGTCCCACAGCGGGGGCAACTCGCCCGCGTACGGGCCGTCGTCGCAGGCCTTGAGCACGGCCGAGGCCAGCTCAGGCCGGCTGACCAGGCGGTTGCTTCCGCTGGTCACGGTGATGGGCCGCTCGGTGTTCGGCCGCAGGGTCAGGCACGGCACCCGGAGCAAGGTGGTTTCCTCCTGCACGCCGCCGGAGTCGGTGATCACCGCTCGCGCGCCCCGGACCAGGGCGATGAACTCCAGGTAGCCGAGCGGGGGAGCGGCGTGCAGCCGCGGGTGCGCGCCGAGCCCGGCGCCCTCGAGCGCGGCGCGGCCCCGCGGATGCACCGGGATGACCACGTCCAATTCGTCCGCCACCTCGTGCAGGGCCCGGACCAGGGCGGCCGCGGCCGCCGGGTCGTCCACGTTGGACGGCCGGTGCAAGGTCGCGACCACGTACCTGTCCGGCAGCCCGAGCCCGGTCCGGACCGCCGCCGTGTCGAAGTGAGCCATGCTGGCCAGCAGCGTGTCGATCATCGGGTTGCCGACCAGGTGCACCGCGTCAGCCGGCCTGCCTTCGCGGGCCAGGTGCCCGATCGCCTCAGGCGACGTGACGAACAGCAGCGCGCACAGCTGGTCGGTCAGCCGCCGGTTGATCTCCTCCGGCATCGAGTCGTCGAAGCTGCGCAGCCCGGCCTCCACGTGGGCCAGCGGGACGCCGAGTTTGGCGGCGGCCAGGGCCGCGCCGAGGGTGGAGTTGACGTCACCGTAGACCACGGCTAGCGCCGGTGAATTCTCGGTGAACTCCCGTTCCGTGCCGGTCAGGACCTCGGCGGTCTGCCGCGCGTGGCTGCCCGAGCCGACCCCCAGGTTCACGTCGGGCCGCGGCAGGCCGAGCTGGGCGAAGAAAACCTCGGACATCCGTTCGTCGTAGTGCTGGCCGGTGTGCACGACCCGCTGGTCATGGCCGAACGCCGCCAGGGCGCGGATCACCGGCGCGGCCTTCATGAAGTTCGGCCGCGCCCCGAGCACGTGCGTGATGGGTGTGCGCATCGCATCCTTTCCGTTCACCTGGATCCGCTACCATCCGCCGCCGTGACGACGTCCCATGCGCGCCCGTCGCCGCGCGCGCTCTCGCTCGCCGCCTCCATCGGCTGGCGGCACGCGGCCGCCGACCCGGTCCGGGCGCTGCTGCTGGCCTGGCGCGTGCTGCCCGTGCCGCTGCGCCGCTGGCTCAGGTTCGCCGGCCCGTACGGGCGGGCGACGGCGCTGTGGGGCGCGGGGGAGCGGGACGCGGCGCTGGCGGTCCTGGCCGCCGCGCCCCGGCGCCTGGCCGCGTTCAGCCTGGCCGCGGACCAGCCGGCTATGGCGGCGGCTGCCCTGGGCCGGCTCGCCCGGGACGATCGGGCCTGCCCCGTCCTGGCCGCACGCCTGGCCTGGAGCGAGGGCCGCCTCACCGAGGCGCTCCGGGCGCTCGACGGGGCACGCGGCCTCCCGGCCCGCCGCCTGCGCGCAACCCTTACCGCCGAGCACGCGGCGCTGGCCCCAGGGGATCAATCCATGATCATGGCCAGTTCGGGCCGGATAGCGACAGAAACTGGCCACGATCATGAAGCGGGCCGCGGGGGCCGCCTCGCGGGGTCGGCGGAGCCGGTTCCGGGGCGCGTGCTGCACCTGGTCACCGACGCGCTGCCGACGACGAGCGCCGGGTACACGATCAGGACGCACGAGATCGCGCTGGCCCAGCGCGCCGCCGGGCTGGATCCGCAGGTGGCGACCCGGTGCGGGTATCCGGTGACCCAGGGCAGGATCGACGGACGCCGCCTGGTCCTCGTGGACGGCGTGCCCTATCACCGGCTGCTGCCGTGGCGCATGCCCGGCCGCGCGGACGCCGTCGCCGGCCTGGACCTTGAGCTCGCGGCCGCGCTGACGAGCCGGACCCGGCCCGCGGTGCTGCACGCCGCGAGCAACTTCGCCAACGCCAGGCTCGCCCTCGCCCTGCGCGAGCGATACGGCCTGCCGGTGGTGTACGAGGTGCGCGGGTTCTGGGAGGACACCTGGCTGTCCCGTCACCCGGACAGCGGCACGCTCGCCGGCAGCGAGCTCTACCAGCGGGACCGCGACCTTGAGACCGGGTGCATGCAGGCCGCCGACCTGGTGGTGACGCTCGGCGAGGCCATGCGGGAGGAGATCGTGGCGCGCGGCGTTCCCGCGGAGAATGTCCTCATCGTGCCGAACGCCGTGTCTGAGGAGTTCCTCAAGCCGCTGCCCGACGCGGCTACCCTCCGCAAGCAGCTCAACGTCGGCCCGGGCGAGTACGTGGTCGGCGTGGTGTCCACCCTGGCCCCGCACGAGGGCATCGGCACGTTGCTCGAGGCCACCGCGATCCTGCGCGCCCGCGGCGTGCCGGCCCGGGCCCTGATCGTCGGCGACGGGCCCGAGCGCGCCGCCCTGCAGCGGCAGGCGGCGGCCATCGGCCTGGCCGAGGCGGCCGTCTTCACCGGCCGCGTGCCCACGGCGAAAGTACGCCAATTCCACGCGCTCCTCGATATTTTCGTCGTCCCGCGCACGCCAGATCGGGTCTGTCAGCTCGTGACCCCGTTGAAGCCGGTGGAGGCGATGGCGAGCGGACTGTGCGTGGTCACTAGTGAAGTGAAAGCACTCACCGAAATCGTCAAACACGAAGTGACGGGAGCGCTAACAATACCGCAAGATCCGGTGTCACTCGCCGATTGCCTGGAACACCTGATCTACAGTCCGGATATCCGGAGAAAGCTCGGAGACAATGCCCGTGAATGGGTGGCCAGGGACCGTACCTGGGCACTCAATGCGGCACGCTATCGGGACGCCTACGCGCGTCTGGGGGCGACCTAGGTAGGGGTAACGCACATGCCGGCGCAGGACGTGCTAGTCATCGGGCTCGGTTACGTCGGCCTCCCGCTCGCCGTCCAGGCGGTGCGGTCCGGGTTCCGGGTCACCGGCTACGACACCAGCGTCCAGATCGCCGGGGGCCTGAACGCCGGGCGGTCGCACGTGGACGACGTCACCGACCAGGAGGTCGCGGCCATGCGAGCCCGGGGGTTCCGGGCCACCGCGGACGAAGCAGGACTCGAGCCGCAGGACGTGATCGTGATCTGCGTGCCGACGCCGCTGTCCGAGGCCGACGGCCCTGACCTGGGCGCGGTGCGGGCCGCCGCCAAGACGGCGGGGCGCCTGCTGCGGCCGGGCACGCTGGTGTCGCTGGAGTCGACCACGTATCCGGGCACCACCGAGGAGGTGGTCCGGCCGCTGCTGGAGAAGGCGTCCGGGCTGAGCGCCGGGATCGGCTTCGCGCTGGCGTTCTCCCCCGAGCGGATCGACCCGGGCAACGCCACCTTCGGCATCCGCAACACGCCGAAGATCGTCGGCGGGGTCACGCCGTCCTGCGCGGAGGCCGCGGCGGGGTTCTACGGGCAGATCTGCGAGCAGGTGGTGCGGGCCGCCTCGGCCCGCGAGGCGGAGATGGCCAAGCTGCTGGAGAACACCTACAGGCACGTGAACATCGCCCTGGTCAACGAGATGGCGATATTCTGCCGTGAGCTGGATATCGACCTGCACGACGCGATCCGGTGCGCGGCCACCAAGCCGTTCGGGTTCCAGCCGTTCTACCCCGGCCCCGGCGTCGGCGGGCACTGCATCCCCATCGACCCGAACTACCTGTCCTACAAGGTCCGCACGCTGGGCTATCCGTTCCGGTTCGTGGAGCTGGCCCAGGAGATCAACGGCCGGATGCCCGGCTACGTGACCGAACGTGCCGCCGAACTGCTCAACCGCCACGCCCAGCCCGTCAACGGCGCCCGGGTGCTGCTGCTCGGCGTGACCTACAAGAAGGACATCGCCGACCAGCGCGAATCCCCGGCCCGGCCGATCGCCCGCAAGCTGCGCGCCCGCGGCGCCGCGCTCGCCTACCACGATCCATACGTGCCCGCCTGGCAGGTCGACGGCCAGGAGGTCCCCCGCGCGGCGGACCTGCAGGCCGCGGTGGCGGCCGCCGACCTGGTCATCTTGCTCCAGGCCCACCGCGGCTACGACCTCGCCCGGATCGCCGCCACGGCGCCGCTCCTGCTGGACACCCGCGGCGTCGTGGCGAACACGCCGCCCGCGCCGCACGTCGAAGCCCTCTGACCAGGCGGGAGGTCACGATGCGGGTGGTGGTCTGCACGATCGTTCATCATCCCGCCGACGCGCGCATCTACCACCGGCAGATACGGGCCCTGCTCGATGCCGGGCACGAGGTCACGTACATTGCCCCCGTCGGCCCGCATGATTTTCAATCCGAACGGCCTGGGCCTTCGCTCCAGCTCAGGCCGGTTCCCCGGGCGGCTGGAAGGCGCCGGACCGGGGCGATACTCGCCGCCCGTTCGGCCCTGGCGCGGCACGCCTCCGGCGCCGACCTGCTGCTCATCCACGATCCCGAACTGCTCCTCGCGCTACCCGCCCGGCGCAGGCGGCCGCCGGTGATCTGGGACGTGCACGAGGACACCGCCGCCGCGCTCAGCACCAAGCCGTGGCTGCCGCGTCCGCTCCGGCCGCCCGCCGCCGTGGCGGTGCACACCGCGGAGCGGATGGCCGAGCGGTACGTGCACCTGATCCTGGCCGAGCACGGGTACGTCAGCCGGTTCGCCCGGCGCCACCCGGTGGTGCCGAACACCACCTACGTGCCGGACGTCCCGGCGCCCCCGGGCGATGACCGGCGGGTAGTGTACGTCGGGCACCTGTCGCCGGACCGCGGCACCGCCGACATGATCGAGCTGGCCAGGCTGCTGCGCCCGCGCGACGTCACGGTGGAGCTGATCGGCCCGGCCGACGCGCGCGCCCGGGCGCAGATCGAGCCCGCGCAGGCGGTCGGCCTGCTGCGCTGGCGCGGCTTCGTGCCCAACGACCAGGCCATGCCGATGCTGGACGGCGCGCTGGCGGGGTTGTCGCTGCTGCACGACGAGCCGAACTTCCGGCACTCGCTGCCCACCAAGGTCGTGGAGTACATGGCCCGCGGCGTGCCGGTGGTGACCACTCCGCTCCCGGCCGCGGCGGAGCTCGCTCGTGGCCACCAATGCGGCTTCGTGGTGCCGTTCGGGGACCCCCGCGCGGCGGCGGGCGCGGTGCTCGAACTGGACCGTGATATCTCGCTGCGGGCGAAGATGGGCCGCCGCGGACATGAGGCGGCCCATTCCTCGCTAGGCTGGCCGTCAGATGCCCGTGAATTCGTCGCCCAGCTAGAATCGTGGGCGAAGGAGAAATTACCTCCGGGACGTTTCAAAGTAATCTGGAATTCACCTTCTGGTCACCTTGCGAAAAGGCGGACCGCGGCGGGGATGAAAGGACAGGAGTGCGGATCGGTGTGGCGTTTATGGCGCGCTTGCGCGCGCTTGTCGCGCGCGACCCGTTCTTCGCCGCGGCGCTGACCGCCGGGGCGGGCCTGCGGCTGCTGGCCATGCTCGGTTACCCCGGCGCGCTGTGGTTCGCGGGCGACTCCTACGTGTACCTGGGCGCAGCGCTGCGGCTGCAGCCGAACCTGTCCAAGACGACCGGCTACTCGCTGTTCCTGCGGGCTCTCGAGCCGTTCCACAGCCTGACGCTGGTCACCGGCGTGCAGCACCTGCTGGGCCTGGGCGTCGCGGTCATGATCTACCTGCTGCTGCGCCGCAGCGGCGTGTCGCGAAGCTGGGCCACAGTCGCGACGCTGCCCGTGCTGCTCGACGGGTTCCAGATCGAAGACGAGCACATGGTGATGGCCGAGACCCTGTTCACCTTCCTGCTCATGCTGTCCATGCTGCTCATCTTGTGGCGCAATCACATGGCCTGGCGCGTCCCGTGGCCGGTGGCGCTGCTGGCGGGCCTGCTGGCCGGGTGCGCCATCGACGTGCGCAGCGAGGGAGTGCCGGTGCTGCTCATGTTCCCCGTCGTGCTGCTGATCCGCGGCCTGCGGAAGGACGGGGCTTGGCGGTGGCGGAACTGGAGCGCCTGGCTGGCGGCGGCCGCGATGGCCGCGGGCTGCGTGGTGCCCGTGGCGGGGTACGCGGCATGGTTTCACTCCTGGTGGGGCTCGTACACGCTGAGCCGGGCCGAGGGGTTCTACCTGTGGGGCCGGGTCTCCTCGTTCGCCGAGTGCTCGGTGATTAAGCCGCCGGCTAATGAGGTGGCGATCTGCCCGTCCGGCGCGCCGTCCAGCCGGACCCCGCCCGGTGACTACATCTGGCACGCACCGCAGGTGCATCACATGGCCAACGGCGGCCCGGTGGCCGCCGCCAACGACGCACTGCTCCGCGACTTCGCCGTCCGCGCGGTCGAGGCGCAGCCGCTCGGCTACCTGCACGCGGTGCTCGGCGGCCTGGCGCTCTCGGTGGAGTGGCCGCGGCGGGCCTACCCGGACCCAGGCACCGTGTACTTGTACTACTTTCACCTGACACCGTGGACCATCCCGGCTGATCACTCCTGGGTGGCCGGCGGCACCGCCTACTCCACGCCGTCCAGTACGGGCACGCCACCCCGAGCCGCGTCATCCGGCCGGTCGCCATCCTGATCGACGGATACGAGCGGGTGTTCTGCACCTACGGACCGCTGTTCGGGCTGATCCTGCTCACCGGGCTCGGCGGGATCCTCGGAGTCCGGATTCGGCGACGGCCGCTGCGCCTGACCCGGCATGCGGGTGCCCGCCGCGCCGGGAGCGCGCTGCCCTGGGCCACCGCGGTCATGCTGCTCGTGTTCCCGATCGCGGTCGCCGACTTCGACTACCGCTACCTGCTTCCCGTCCTCCCGTTCGCCTGCCTGGCCGCGGGCCTCGCCTTCGCCCAACTACCGGTATCCGATCCACAACAGCGTGATGATGCGGTAGTACAGGACGGCATCGGGGGATCGGAGCCTGCCGCGAGTCACCGGCGGTGATCCGCGGCGGTACCGGGTGACGTATCGTAACCAGCAGGGAGGACCAGATGGCCCGCCGCCCGGGCGGTGCCAGCGGCCTGGTGAACGAGGGGGAAACCATGAGTGCGTCCGAGAACAAGGCGTTGGTGCGGCGGCTCTTCGAGCAGGGCATGAACGAGCGCAAAGCCGAGATCTTCAGCGAGTGCGTGGCGCCGGACTTCGTCAACCACGACCTGCCAGGGCCCGCCCCCGGGCCCGAAGGGTTCCTCCAGAGCTTCGCCATGTTCGAGGCGGCGTTCCCCGACCTGCAGGTCCACCTCGACGAGGTCCTGGCAGCAGAGCACGACAAGGTGATCACCCGCAGCCATTGGACCGGCACTCACCAAGGCGAATTCATGGGCGTGCCGGCCTCGGGCGCCTCGGTCGAGGTCAAGTTCATCGACATCTGGCGGATCGAGAACGGCCTGCTCGTCGAGAGCTGGGTGCGCATGGACATCCTCGCCCTGATGCAGCAGGTCGGCGCCGTCCCCTCCTGAGCCAGAAGCCCGTTCCCAGGACGTGACCGAACGATGCTCGCAGGTTCCGGCATGGGTCAGGTCAGGTAGCGAGAGGGTTAGGGCTCGATGAGTCGACCGCGAGCCGCCAGCGCCCGTCGGCGTCACGCTGCCAGACGGTGGCGAACTTGGTCGTGAGCTCGCGTCCGGGCGGGATCCGCACCACGACGGTGCCGAGGGCGTAGCCGAGGTCGCCCGAGCTGGTGACCTCGTGCAGGCTGATGGTCCGCACGGCGCTGGCTGCCCTGGCCCGGCTGATGGCTTCCCGCCAGAATTGCTCGATCGCGCCGCGGCCTCGGACCAGGTCCGCGTTTTCCGCCAGGAGCTTATCTGCCGGAACAGCTGGGCCTCGATCACCTCGTGCGCGATGCTGGCCAGTGCCTCCTGCGCCCCGGCCGTCACCTCGCCACGTTCGGCGGCCCGCCGGATGATGGGCAGGGCGGCCGAGTAGTCGTTCGCCAGGTGTGACCGCAGCACGCCGGCCAGCTCTGGGTCGGTGCGCATGGCGTGGGTGAGGCCGGACATCATGGCCAGGAACTCGTCGGTCAGGTGGCCGCGCATCGCCCGCATCACCGTCATCAGGTCGCCGCGCAGGTTGCCCGTGTCGGCCGAACTTGGCACCCGTCCGGCCACGTAGCTGTCCACCGCCGCCTTGACCAGGTCCGGCTTGCCCCGCCACCGCCGGTAGATCGTCGTCTTGCTGGCATGGGCCCGGGCCGCGACGGCATCCACTCGGCCGGCGTTCGGCGTATCCTGAGCACGGGTGAGTCGGCCGGGCGGTCGCGCCGGGCGCAAGCCCGGTGAGGAAGGTCCGGGCTCCACAGGGCAGGGTGGTCGGTAACGCCGACCCGGGGTGACCCGCGGGACAGTGCCACAGAAAACAGACCGCCCCCGCGTCTGACGTCGGGGTAAGGGTGAAACGGTGGTGTAAGAGACCACCAGCGCCGCAGGTGACTGCGGCGGCTCGGTAAACCCCACCCGGAGCAAGGTCAAGAGGGGAGCCAGCGGCTCCCTGCGCGAGCGACTGAGGGCGGCCCGCCCGATGCTCGCGGGTAGACCGCACGAGGCTGCCGGCAACGGCAGTCCCAGATGGATGACCGCCGCCCCGCGCAAGCGGGCGCACAGAACCCGGCCTACAGGCCGGCTCACCCACCGTCGCTCTTTTGGCCTGGGCGTTTGCGGTCACTGTGTCTCCTGGTTCCGTTCCTGTTCCGTTAGCGCTTGGGCGAGGATGGCATCTATGGCCCCGCGTCCGAGGCGCGCGGCGGCCTCTAGCGGAGGGATATTCCCGGTCGCCGCGCGTCCTGCGGGTCCTCCGCTCCGCCCTGCTAGCCCGGCGGGGAGCCGAACTTGTCGTCGAGCTGGTCCATCAGGCCGGTCAGGTCTGCGCAGGAGACTGTGACCTCGCGGGATTCGCCGGGGATCGTCCCGGCCGGGATGCGCGCGAGGTACCGGCCCCGGCCGCCCATGTGCGGCGCGGCGAACTGAACCTCGGGGTGCTCGCCCTGGAATCGGTGAAGCCGCGCCACGGAGTCGTTCCGGGGCGCACCGCCGTCGACGGGCCGCAGGATGCCGCGGGCACCCGCCGGGGTCATGACCGGTCCCACGACAGGCCACGTGGCGGGCGCGGCGTCCGGGCGTTGCCGCGCCCGCCATCGCGCGACGGCGGGAGCGTGGCGTGTACCAGAAAACCGCAAGGGCTGATTTTCTCCGCGCGGTCCGCCGCCGCGCGCCTAGTCACCGGGCATCCCCGATGATCGAGATGCCGGTGGCGATCTTGGCGCCGTGTGAGTCCACCGCGAACAACACACCGCGGAGCACCGGACCGTAGTCCGGGTGGAACTGGCCGCCCAGGTCCGCGACGAGATCCTCGGCCGTCCCTTGCGGATGCTGCTCGCGCCAGGCCGCCACGGCAGCGCGTGCCTTATCCAGGTCCTCAGGCTTGTCGTCGCGGAACCTCACAACGCACCTCCCAGCGGCCGGCCGGCCGGGGTCGCTGAGCACGGCCGCGTGGCGCACGCGGCCGTCAGCCGGAGGCAAGCCGGGCATCTGGATGCGGTACCCACCCGGTGGTCCCGTCCTAGGGTGCAGGTCATGGACGGCGGCGGGTCCGCTATCCCGCAATCCAGGCACGTCCCGATCGTGCCCCGGGGTGCCAGCGTTGTTCTCCGTCCGTTCACGGCAGGTCCCTGGGCACCGGCATCGCCACGTAGTCAGCCTGGATCAGTAGCCGCAGCCCTTCGGGGAGGGGATCGGCG
>WNGP01000163.1_pt1 | contig 46843 bp, 37 predicted proteins | sample 5407671 | NCBI WGS metagenome assembly WNGP01 (sample SAMN13153381, study PRJNA577476) | soil metagenome | isolation source: 40 cm soil or saprolite under Garry oak tree replicate 2 | place: USA:California | collected 2016-06-15 | reverse complement strand
TTGGCGCAGCAGCTCTTCGATCACGGGATGGCGCCCGCCGAGGATGAGGAGTTCGCCGGTGGAGTTGAACTCGGGGCGGGAATAGCCGCGATCGGCGGCCAGTTTTGCGAACGCGGTGAGAACGTCCAGCTGTGCGACCGCCGCGGCGGTACGGCGCAAACGCGCGGCTTTGGCGGCCACGGATGAACGCACATCGACAAAAAGCTGGCGCTCGATCTCCAGGATGCGCTCATCGGCGGCGAGGATCTTCCGCTCGTATTCTTTCAGCTCGGATGAAGTAAACCGCTCGGCGTTGACTAACGTTTGTTTGCGCTCGTAGTCCGCCGGGGCGAGATGCAGGTTGGCTTTCGAAATTTCAATGTAGTAGCCAAAGATTTGATTGAAGCGAATCTTTAGCGAGCCGATGCCCGTGCGTTTGCGCTCGCGCTCTTCCATGGCGGCGATGATCTGCTTGCTGTGCTGGCTGAGGTCGCGAAGTTCATCCAGCTCGGCATGGTAACCGCTGCGGATCATGCCGGGATCGGTGGCCAGGGCGGGCGGCTCGTCGGCGATGGCGCGTTCGAGCCGATCGCGGACGTCGGCGAGTTCGTCGATTTCCTGATGGAGGTGACGAAGAAGTTCGCTTCCGCCGGCGGGGGGCGGCGTAAGGAAATTTTTCAGCACCGGTAACTGTACAAGCGACTTGCGCAGCACCACGAGCTCACGCGGAGTCGCAAGTCCCAGCGTGATGCGGCTGGTGAGCCGCTCGAGATCGAGGATGCCTTTGAGTTCCTTGCGGATTTCGCCGCGCACGACGGTTTGTTGGACGAGGTGTCCGACGGCATTGAGGCGGGCGTCGATGGCCTCGCTATCGATGAGCGGGCGGAGCATCCAGGAGCGCAGAAGTCGCGCGCCCATGCCGGTCACGGTGGCGTCCAGCACGGCAATCAGAGTAGCAGGGCCAGTCGTGCGGCCGGCTTCCTCAGTGAAGATGGGCGCGAGTAGCTCCAGGTTGCGTACCGACACGGGATCGAGTACGAGAGCATGGTGTTGCTGGTAGTAGCGGACGCGGTCGAGATGCCGCAATGCTTCGACGCTGGAGGCACCCACGTTTTCATTGGTGGCCGCGGAGCGGTCGCCGCGCGCGGCGTTTTCTCGGAGATAGTGAACGATGGCGCCGGAGGCGGCCAGCGCTTGCGGGTGCTCGTCGAGGCCGAAACCCGTGAGTTCGGCAACGCCAAACTGTTCGCGAAGGATGCGTTCGGCGTAGTCGCGCTGGAAGACCCAGTCTTCGAGGCGGGATTCCACGCCACCAACACCTTCCAGGAGCGATGTCTTTGCAGTTTCGAAAAGCTGTTGCGGCCGGGGAAGTAGAGTTTCCCGCGGTCGCAGCAACTGAAGTTCGTCGCGAAGAGCGTCATCGGCGCGGGCGCCGGAGAATTCGGTGGCCTGAAATTCTCCGGTGGAAAGATCGACGAAAGCGAGGCCGATGGGTGAACCACAGGCATGTTTGGCGACGGACGCGAGGAAATTGTTTTCGCGGGCGTCAAGAAGTGCACCGTCAGTAGCCGTACCCGGCGTTATGACGCGCACCACCTCGCGGCGCACGAGCTTTTTGCCCAGACCGGGCAGTTCCATCTGATCGCAGATCGCGATCTTGAAGCCGGCGCGAATCAGGCGCGCGATGTAGCCTTCGGCGGCGTGGTACGGAACGCCACACATGGGAATAGGCTGGCCCTTCTCGCGGTTGCGCGAGGTGAGAGTGATTTGAAGCTCGCGCGCGGCGATGATCGCGTCTTCGTAAAATAGTTCGTAGAAATCGCCAAGACGGAAGAGCAGCAGGGCATGCGGGTAGCGCGCCTTGATGGCGTGATACTGCTGCATCAGTGGTGTTGTAGGCTCGCTCATTCGTCAATCATCAGTCTTAGTTACACCGTTCTCTATGTTTACGCCCTGCCTGTAGTGGCGCAGTATGCGGCGCCACTACAAAGACAATCTCCGCCCGGCGGACCGGCGGTGAGCCGATCATTCCTTGATGCCTAGATGCGTCAGGAAGAAACCATAATCCAGGGCAATCTCGCGCAAATAGTCATAGCGGCCGGAAGCGCCGCCGTGTCCCGCACCCATGTTGATTTTGAGCAGCAGCGGATTCGAATCGGTTTTCAATGTGCGCATTTTCGCAACGTATTTCGCGGGTTCCCAGTACATCACCTGGCTGTCATTCAGCCCCGTTTTTGCCAATATCGCAGGGTAAGCCTTCCGCTCCAGGTTGGTGTAGGGACAATACGACTTCATGTAGAAATATTCTTCCGCGATTTGCGGATTGCCCCATTCCTCGTATTCGCTGACGGTCAGCGGGAGAGACGCGTCGAGCATGGTATTCAACACGTCGACGAAGGGCACATGGCTGATGACCATGCGAAAAAGATCGGGGCGCATGTTCGCCACGGCACCCATAAGAAGGCCGCCGGCGCTGCCGCCCTCAATGCCGAGTTTCTCCGGCGCCGTGTAGCGTTGCGCAATCAGGTGTTCGGCAGCGGCGATGAAGTCCGTGAACGTATTACGTTTTTGTTTCAGGCGGCCGGCGTCGTGCCACGGTTTTCCGAGCTCTCCGCCGCCGCGGATGTGAGCGACGGCGTAGATCACGCCGCGGTCCAGCAAGCTGAGCCGATTCGAATTGAAATTGACCGGCACTGAGATTCCGTAGCTGCCGTAACCATAGAGAAGTAGCGGGGCAGAGCCATCGCGCCGCGTATCGCGGCGGTGCACGATGGAAATAGGCACGCGGGTGCCGTCCGGAGCCGTGGCATGCAAACGCTCGCTAACGTATTGGGCAGGATCGTAGCCGCCGAGCACGGGTTGCTGCTTCCGAAGGCTTTGTTCACGCGTGCGAACGTCGTAGTCGAAGATGGAACGAGGAGTTACAAACGATTCATATTGGAATCGCACATGGGAGGCGCCGAATTCCGGGTTTTCACCGATGGAAGCGTTGTACGCGGGCTCGGCGAATTCGATGCGATGCGACGCGGCGAGAGCGCTGGGGCCGTCCGCGGTCAAATCCACGATGCGGAGAAAAGGGAGGCCGCCTTCGCGTTCGAATAGCACCAGGTGAGTCTGGAAAACCTCTGCGGCAGCAAGCATGACTTCCGGGCGATTGGGAATAATCTCGCGCCAGAATTCTCGGCGGGGGTCGGTCACCGGGGCGGTCATGAGTCGGAAGGTACGCCCGTCGGAATTCGTGCGAATGTAAAACACTCCCTCTTTCGAATGAGGTGCCGGCCCGGGATGTGCCGCGGCGAGCGGACCGGGATGATGATCCGCGTAATATTCATGGTTGTGTTCGCGCGGAGCGACGAGCCGAAATTCTCCGGTGGGCCGATCGGCGCGCAAGAAGCGGACTTCGCTGGTCGTATGACTGGCGATGGTGAGAAGTAGGAAAGCGCCGCTGCGCGTGCGTTCCACCGCGATTCGAAAGCGCTCGTCGGTCTCCTCGTAGAGCAAGGGGTCCGGTTCGGCGGAGCCCAGAACATGCCGATAGAGCCGGTGAGAGCGCTTGGTCGTTTCGTCTTCGACGGTGTAGAACAGCGTACGATTGTCGGAGGCCCACGCGACACTAGTGATGCGTTCGAATCGCTTGGGAAAGGTGGTCCCGGTACGCAGATCTTTGACTTGAAGCACGTATTGGCGGAAACCCGTAGTATCGGTTGAATAGGCCAACAGGTGATTGTCTTCGCTGACTTCAAAGGACTCCACAGAGAAAAAGGAATGACCTTCAGCGAGGGCGTTTAAGTCGAGGAGGAGTTGCTCGTCAAAGAATGCAGTACCGGGCTGGCGAAAATACAGAGGGTATTGCAGGCCTTCAAATGTCTTCGTGAAATATTGGTAACCGCGAAGCGTGTGGGGGACGGTAAGATCTGTTTGCTGGATGCGGCCCAGCATTTCCTGATAAAGCTTTTCTTGGAATGCCTCGGTCGGCTTGAGAACGGCATCGGTGTACGCGTTTTCGGCCTTCAGATAGGCGATGACTTCGGGGGTTTCCTTGCGGCGAAGCCAGGCGTAATGATCGACGCGGCGGTCGCCATGCAAAACGTGCTCCACGGGTTCGCGCCGGGCGACCGGGGGCTTGAGAATTGTACTTGCTGAAGTTTCCTGGGCTGGCGCTGGCGTGGCGGTGTTGGCGTCCGGGTTCATCTGTCTCTTTTTTGTCGAGGACCGCGGTGCGGTCCATCTTTAACAAAGACCGCAATACAGTCCATCGTTGATGCGCGCGACGGGGTGGGGCGACGCGCGGAATGATTCGGGTGCCTTCGCTATACTATCGGAAGTCGGCGGCAGGAGAAAGCAGCCTGCGGCGGAGCGTGAGCAACCCAATGGCAAGAGAGACTGAAATCAAGCTGAGGATCAGCGATGTGCGCGCGTTTCATCGCGCTTTGAAGCGCATCGGAGCGCGCCCCGCCGGCCCCGGAAGCTCCAAAGTTCATGAAGAAAATGTGATTTTCGACACCCCGCAGGGTGGACTTGCCAAGCATGGCCAATTGCTGCGCATTCGGACGGAGACGCCCGAAATTCGAGGGAAGGCAAAGACCACAGGAGCGAAACAACGCGTGGTTTTAACCTTCAAGCAGCCAATGGTGCACACCCCGGTCGCAGGTTTGCAGAGCTCATCTTATGGGTCATACAAGATCCGAGAAGAGATTGAACTCGAGGTCACTGACCCCGGGAATCTCACCAGAATTTTCGAAGGGCTGGGGATGAGCGGCTGGTTCCGTTATGAGAAGTACCGCACGACTTTTCGCCTTCCCGATTCGAAAGCCTGGGCCAATGGCCTTCTGATTGAACTCGACGAAACGCCCATCGGGACCTTTGTGGAACTGGAAGGGCCTTCGCCTGCGATCGATCGGGCGGCCGAGGAGCTGGGATTTACGAAACACGACTATGTCTTGAAGAACTATCTCCGCTTGTACATGGAAGACTGCCGCCGGAAAGGGGAAGAACCACGTCACATGGTCTTTCCGAACGGCAAGAGACGCTCCCCATAGGCATTCGAATAAAAAATGCGCCTCGAATGCCATTCTGTTCTTGACAATGCGCAGCACGCGGCTTATCAATGCAACTGTGACTGCGAAGCAGTCACATAACGGGGTGAATTTCCTCTCAATGAGTGCGGGCAGCGAACTCGAACCTGGCCCTAGTTGGCCGGGGCTCCGGTGGAACCTGAAAATGGTTTATCGGCTGGGTATCCGGATGATATCGCGCGAGGCGCAAGCCACAGCGCGAGCGGTCGGGTGGGGAGGGTTCCCTGGCGGCTAAAGGTAAGTCCATTTGTGTGAGGTACTTGCCCGCGGCCGAAGTTTTTCGGTGCGCGGGTTTTTTGTGGCCGAGATGAGAAGCGCGAGGAGGATGACGGTATGGATCTCTACGCGACAGAATTGATGGGCGCGAAGACTTACGACGTGGCTGGGAACTATGTCGGACGTGTGCGCGAATTCTTTATCGAGCCCGCGGAAGCTCCCAATCGTGTCTCTCATTACCTGCTGTCACGGGGCCATTTTCAACCGCTGGTGGCCAAACACGACCAGGTTGCGTCGGTGGCGGCTGGGAAGATGGAGTTAAGCGTCAGCGAGCGGGCGCTTGAGCTTTACCACCCGAACGAGTCGTGGCTGGCGGTTCAGAAGGATTTGCTGGATCAACAGATCATCGATACCCGCGGCCGAAAGGTCGTGCGTGTAAATGACGTCGATCTGACACCGTTCCGCACGAATGGCAACGTGGAGCTGCGTCTGACGCAAGTCGATGTGGGGCTGCCGGGAGCCGTGCGGCGGCTGCTCCAGGGCGTGGTGCCTCACGCGGTCGTGCGCAAGCTGCAGAGCAAATTGCCGCAGAGCGCGATTCGCTGGGAGTTTGTGAACCTCGTTGAACCGGACCCCATGCGCCGCGTGAAGCTGCGCATCACGCACGAAAAGCTGGAGGACCTGCACCCGGCGGACCTGGCGGAAATCATGGAGGATCTGTCCGCGGCGGAGCGGCAGGGAATTATCGCGTCGCTGGACGAAGAGACCGCGGCCGCGGTTCTCGCAGAGTTGGACGAGCGGCTCACCACACAAATCGTGGAAAAACTGGATCCGGAGAAGGCGGCAGACATTCTGGAAGAAATGGCCCCGGACGCGGCTGCCGACCTTCTGGCGGATTTGTCCAAGGAAATATCCGATGAGCTCTTGGATGAGATGCCCGGCCAGGAAGCCGACGAGGTCCGAGAATTGCTGGAGTTTGACCCCGCAACGGCCGGCGGCATGATGAACCCTCAATTCGCATATGTGGGCGAGGATTCCACGCGGGAGGAAGTTCTGGAGTGGATGCGCGGGGAGGAGTTGAACTATGACCAGCTTGACACGATCGTGCTGCTGGACCGTTTGGCACAGTTTTCGGGCACCGTTCCCGTAGCGCGGCTTCTTCTGGCGGCGGGCGATCAGCGCATGGCAGAGCTGAAGATGGAACCACTGCTCAGCCTGCCCTCCGATGCGGACGAAAAAGAAGTCTTCGAGCTTTTCGACAAGTACAACCTGCGGATGTTGACGGTGGTTGACAAAGAACACCAGCCGATTGGAGCCATCACGGTGGATGACGTGGTGTCGCGACTGGTGAAGCAATAGCAAGGGAATTCGAGCCGATTGATGAACTGGAATGTTATTTCCTCGAAGTTTGACCGCGTGAGGGCGGGCGACACGGATTTGCAGAAGAAGATCCGTGGACTGCGCCGGCGTCTGACGCTGCTGCTGGCGGTGGTGGGCCCGGGGCTGATCACGTCCAATGTGGACAATGACGCGGGGGGAATTTCCGTCTATACGCAAGCCGGAGTGCAATACGGCTACGCGCTGCTCTGGTCGCTCATTCCGATGACCATTGCTCTCTACGTCACCGAAGAGATGTGCGCGCGGATGGGCGTGGTCACCGGGAAAGGGCTTTCCGATCTCATTCGGGAGGAGTTCGGATTCCGTTCGACGTTTTTTGTGATGATCACCGGTTTCTTTGTGGACCTGGCGAACGTGGTAGCGGAGTTTGCCGGTGTCGCGGCATCCATGCAGATTTTTGGAGTCAGCAAGTACGTCGCGGTGCCGATCGCAGCGATCGTCGTGTGGGTCCTGGTAATTCGAGGGACTTACCGCCAGGTGGAGGTTATTTTTCTATTCGCCTGCGTTTTGTATCTGTCCTACGTATTTTCCGCATTTTTGGCAAAACCGGATTGGCTGATCGCCGCGGAACATACGGTGGTTCCGAATCTTAGTCTCAATTCAGGCTATCTACTTATGTTGACGGGACTCGTCGGAACCACGATTGCCCCGTGGCAGTTTTTTTACCTTCAAGCTGGCTTTGTTGAAAAGAAAGTGGGGCCGCGGCAATATCGGCAGGCGCGCGCTGACGTCCTCTTTGGCAGCATCAGCTGCATGGTGATCGTCTTCTTCATAATCGTTTGCACGGCAGCCACGCTCTACAAAAATGGCCACCGGGACATCAACGACGCCGCGCAGGCAGCGCAGGCGCTGATTCCGCTTGCCGGCAAAGGCGCAGGAATTCTATTCGCTTTTGGGCTGCTCAACGCGTCGCTCTTCGCCGCTTCCATTTTGCCGCTTTCCACCGCGCACGTGATTTGCGAGGGGCTTGGGTTTGAAGCGGGACTCGACCACAAATTCAAAGAAGCCCCCATTTTCTACTGGCTGTATACGATTTTGATCGTGGTTGGGGCGGGCGTCGTTCTGCTGCCCGGCGCGCCGCTTTGGAAGATTCTGATCTTTTCGCAGGTGGGCAACGGGATTTGGCTTCCGGTGGTGGTGATTTTCATTCTGCTGCTCGTCAACCGGCGCGACCTGATGGGCGACTACGTCAACACGGTGACTTTCAACATCGTGGCGTGGGTGACGGCAATCGCCATGATCGGCCTGACGTTAGTTCTCACTTACACCGCGCTCTTCCAGCAAAGCGTTCCACCGCCGCCCTGATGGCAAACACGGCATCTGACGTTGCGCGAGCACCGAAGCGTATGTTAACTTTGCGTCGTAAAGAAGTTTCCATAGAAAGCCTGCATAGACACCGTGTCCCACAGCAATACTCCCAAAACGCTGCACGTCGCCACACCCGGTTCGCTCGGCCCGGTAACGCCTGAAGAGGCGAGTCTGCTCGAAAAGCTGGACTTGGGGCGGCTGCCGAGGCACGTCGCCGTGATCATGGACGGCAACGGGCGGTGGGCACAGAAGCGGCACCTCCCGCGGATCGCGGGGCACCGTTCGGGAACCCAATCGGCCCGCACGACGATCGAAACGTGCGCACGATTGAAAATCGAAACGCTGACGCTTTATGCGTTTTCGGTCGAAAATTGGCGGCGGCCCAAGACTGAGATCGACTTCCTGATGGCGCTCCTGCGCGAATATCTCCGCAAGGAGATGCCCCTGATCCAGAAAAACAATATCCGGATGCGATTCCTTGGCCGGATGGACGAACTCCCCGCGGGAGTGCAGAACGATGTGCGGGACGCCATGGAAAAAACCGCGGGGAACAAGGGCATGGTGCTGTGCGTGGCGCTGAATTATGGCGGGCGGGCGGAGATCGTTGATGCCATGAACGCAATTCTTTCCGAACGCAACGGCCACGGGACTTCGGAGGACAAGGTCACCGAGGAGCAGCTCTCGCAGCACTTGTACACGGAAGGGTTGCCGGACCCCGATCTGCTGATCCGCACCAGCGGGGAGATGCGCGTGAGCAATTTTCTGCTCTGGCAGATTGCCTATGCGGAAATCTTTGTGACGGAGACGCTTTGGCCGGACTTCAACCGGGCGCGGCTGCTTGAGTCCCTGCTTGAATTCCAGAAGCGCGAGCGCCGCTACGGAGGTATCCGCGAAGGCGAGCCTTCTGACGAAAAGCCGGCGCGCGCTGCGGGGCATTGATCTCCTGACAGGTGACCCGTGACGGGGAAAGGATTTCCGACCCTCATTCTGATCCGCTTCGCGATGTTGCGGTTCTCAGTTGTCAGTTCTAAGTTGCCACTTAGGGCCTGCTGCCCGCGAAACCTCATGAAGGCGGTGCAGCGCAACGGCCCATTCCCAGCGCTAAATCCTTTGTTTTCAGGTCGGCTGTGATTGCGACCATGCGTCTTTCGACCCGGGTGTGTGAGCAGCGGAAAATAAGGCCTATTGCCGTTCGGTGCGCCGCTGGTTGCCTCGCCGTTTCCCTGCGGCGTAACTCAGGGCTCACAACTCAGCACGCGGTGCGCAGGAAACGAGTTAGCGCGAAGATTGCTGCTCTTTAGCACGGCACTCTTTAGCAGCTTTCGCGGGTCGCTGATCAGGATGGTCGAACTTGCATGGGGATTCGACGCAGCAGAATGTGCGAGGAGAAGTATTGCAAAGACAGGGCCGAAAATGGGACGATTCCGGCGGTACCTGGAATCGCACTTGATGAAAATCATCTCAAAGGGCTTGCAATCGACGAGGCCCACGGGTAGACGGAACAGCAGAGTAAGGCGGGCGAAATCAGAGGCGCGAAGCAGTGCCGGCAACTTATTTTAGGAAAGCACCTGCGTCAAGTGAGCGAAACGCACTGTGCCATCTGTAAACCCAAGTCGCCCGCGACGAGAGCGTTTTGGCGTCTGCGCCGATTTCACTTTCTCTTCGCACCGATCCTGGCGCTGGTCTGTCTGGTACTTGCCACTCCTCTGCGCGCAGACACGATTTCCGGAACTGTAAAAGACCCGTCGGGCGCGGTCGTCATCGGCGCGCGCATCGAGCTCACCGGCGGCAACCTGTCACAGCCGCTGCTGCTTGCTTCGGATGAATCCGGCAGATTTGTTGCGGCCAATTTGAGCGCCGGAAAATATTCCCTCCGCGTTGCCAAAGAGGGCTTCGACGATCTTGTTACCACGGTCGACCTGCAGGGCACGGCTGATGTGGCGCTGAAATTGACGATCACTGCGCAGCAAACCAGCGTCACCGTCAACGAAAAGAGCACGGCGTTCGCAAATTCAGACGCCGTCTACCGCCAGCTCCGCAACGACGGATTAAGCGACACGTTCCGCTGCGAAAATTTCACCTTACCGATAGATGTCGGAACCTTCGAGTTGAAATCCGGAACGATTACTCTCCTGGGGCCGGTCAACAAATTCGAAACTGGGGCTGTTTTCGTGGGCCGGGGACACTTCGCACTTAAACCCCTCGCCACCCTCGATACCAACGAGATGGTCCGGCGCGCCGGCAGTCCAACCGCCGAGGAAGACTTCACCGAAGTGGTGTTTCGTTTCTCCCCCGATCAATTTTCACAATTCACCGCTGTGCTCGGAACCAGAGCGGATACGCCTACCGAGGCTTCCACCGCGTTTCAGCATTGGAAGGATAAAGTTCGACACCGCCACGAGTTACCCGAAGGTTTAACCCAAGCGTTCCTCGAGAGCGCAACGATCGACAATGTGGACGCCGATGTGCTCGCCGCCATTTACAATCCGAAACACCCTCCGTTTTTCAACGCTTACATGCATGGTTCGCCTCACAAGGACCTGCGTTTTTTCCTGCGCATGCGTGGAGGCGCGATTCCGCAAATCGATTCGCCCGAAGAGGTGGCGCTTGTCAATTGCAACGGCGGCGGAATGGACGACGGCATCTGGTATTCCCAACACTTGAAATCCGAGCTTCAGGCCCACACCGCAAGTTCGCAGCAGGACAAGCGACTGTTCGCCACCCGGCGCTACAACATCGAAACCGTAATCGCCAAGAACGATCACCTGTTCAGCCGGGCGACGATCACCTTTGAGCCGCTCGTTCCCGGCGAACGCGTGTTGAAATTCGCGCTGCTTCCCACGCTGCGCGTCACGCGCGTAAGCGGCGAAGGCGGCCAGGATCTGCATTTCATTCAAGAGAACAGAAAGGAAGACGGCTCCTTCTATGCCGTTCTCGATGAAGCCCCTTCGATGGGGCAAGCCCATGCGATCACCGTGGAATACGGCGGGGACAAAGTGCTGAGCAACGCGGGCAGCGGAAGTTACTACATCGGAGCGCGCGAATCGTGGTATCCGAACCTGAACGGCTTCGGTGAAAAGGCGCTCTATGATCTCACGTTCAAGGTTCCACCCCCGAATGTTCTGATCAGCGTCGGAAAGCTGGAGGGGCAACACACCGAAGCAGGGTTTGCGGTGACCCATTGGGTAACGCCAGTGCCGATCGCCGTCGCGGGCTTCAACTATGGGCAATACAAGAAAATCGATTTCCCCGACACCATCACCCATTACGAGATCTCTGGTTACTATTTGGCGGATTTGCCAGACAGCCTGCGGCGTTTTGAAAGTGGCGCGCTTGGCGGCATGGCTCCCGGCGCAATGACCAAATACGCGCTCGATCAGGCTCGCGCCCAGATGCAACTGTGCACGCTGTATTTCGGGAAGGGCCCTTACGACAACATTTACATTACCGAACAGCCGAACTTCAGCTTCGGCCAATCGTGGCCCAATCTTGTGTATTTGCCGATTTCAGCGTACATCGATTCAACCCAGCGATGGATGTTGTTTGGCCATATTGATTCGAAATTCACCGGGTTCGTCCAGGAAGTCACGCCGCATGAGGTGGCGCATCAGTGGTTTGGGCACGGCGCCGGCTGGGCTTCGTACCACGACCAGTGGCTCTCCGAAGGTTTTGCGGAGTTTGCGGCGGCATTGTTTCTGCAGCAAGCCGTGGGACCGAAGTGGCAGAAGGACTACATCGAGTTCTGGGAACGCCAGCGCGTCCGCATTTTAGAAAAAAGTAATTTCGGCATTTCACCGAACGATGCCGGCCCGCTGTGGCTGGGAATCCGGCTCATTTCTCCGCGCTCCGGGCAAGCCTATCAGGGAGTAACTTATTCGAAAGGCGCCTACGTTTTGTCCATGCTGAGATCCCTGATGCGCGCGGATATCGGCTCCGGTGGCGACCCCGATCAGGCTTTCATCGACATGATGCACGATTTCATGGAACGTCACCGCGACACTCCCGCCTCGACCGAATCCTTCAAGGCCGTCGCGGAAAAGCACATGACCAAGAAGATGGACCTTCAGCAGAACGGGCGCCTGGATTGGTTTTTTCGAGAGTGGGTCTGGGGTACCCAGGTGCCACGCTACAGTTTTAAATATGAACTTCAGCCAGCGGAAGGCGGCAAATTCAAAGTCCAGGCGGAAATCACGCAGAGTGAGGTTGACGAAAATTTCGCTATGTCTGTTCCGATCTTCGCCGATTTTGGAGATGGCATGGTGCGGCTCACTCAGGTGGGCATTGCCGGCAATTCCACCAAGACTTACAACTTCGTTTTGGATCGCAAACCTAAAAAGATCGCGCTCAACGTCTACAAGGAAATTCTGGAGCGCTGACGCAAGCCCACGTTCCCCTTGTAAGCGATGTCGCGGATCAGCCGCAGCACTGGATTTAGCCGCACGTTTATCGTGGCTTATTCGCTGGTGTAAGCCAGTCCGCTTTGGGAGACTTACGCCGTACCTATGGTTAAGTCCATGCCGACGAGGTGCCACTTGATCAAGGTTGCGATTCCTCTCGTCCATGTTAATAGCTCGGTTGTAGCGGAAGAGTTCTATTGCACGCGGCTGGGTTTCCGGCGGGAGTTCGCGCATCGCGGGGATGAGGCGAAAGCGGATCCGTGCTACACGGGCGTATCGCGCGATGGTGTCTGGCTGCATGTGTCGTCGTTTTCCGGTGATGGGGTATCAGGTGGCGTGGTCAACCTGATTGTTGAGGACGTGGATGCGCTGCACGCGGAATTTGTGGGGAAGGGCGTGCGGATTGACACGGGACCGGTTGACCAGACGTGGGGGAGCAGGGAAATGTATGTGAAGGACGCCGATGGGAACTGTATTCGATTCATCTGCCCGAGTGGTGGCTAACCATCGGCTGTAGCTGAGCGTGCCCCGCGATTCGAAAATTCGGGCAGACAGGAATGGGTGTCCTACCGCACGCGTGATTTATTTCTCTCGATATGATGAGATGAGGCCTGCGAGTTCACAGGGGATTCCATTTCTATGACTTGGAAGCGGGTGGCGACGGCGGCTGTGCTGATTCCGTTCGTCGTGGGTTTAGTGGTGCGGGGTTCGACGGCGATTGTAGCGCTGGCCGTCGCGCTGGTGACTCTGCTGGCGCTATTCGAGTATTTCGCGCTGGGCCAAGCCATCGGGCATCGGGCGTATCGCTTCTGGACGGCAACCTGTGCGCTGCTCCTGATTTACGCTCAGTGGTTTGCAACAAACTGGCCCGCTGACTATCTCACGGAATGGGAGCTGCGCTACCGGCAGGCGTTCAGGTTTTTCGGCGGGGCACCGATTCCGGAGACGTTATTTCTCTTTGTCGTCGGGATTGCAGCGCTCACACTTTGGACGAAACGACCACCTGTCGAAGCACTGCCCGCGGCAGGAATCAGCGCGAGCGGACTCCTCCTTGTTGCGTTTCCTTTGTCGTATGCGATCCGCCTGCATGCCATCCCCATGCGAGGTCCGCAACTCCTGCTCTTCGCCATGGTCATCATCTGGGTGGGAGACACCGCGGGTTATTTTGCCGGGCGATCCATCGGCAAACACGCTTTGGCACCGCGTTTGAGCCCTAAGAAGACGTGGGAGGGGACGGTCGCGAGTTTTCTTGGATCGCTTATCGTGGCTGTGGTTTTTGCGAGGTTTATGACCGTGCCGCTGGCGCATTTGCTCGCGATGGCGACCGTGGGCAACGTGGCCGGGCAAATTGGCGACCTTCTGGAATCGGCGTACAAGCGGAGCGCGGGGATCAAGGATTCCGGGAGTATTCTGCCTGGGCATGGCGGTGTGCTTGACCGAATCGACGCACTCATTCTTGCGATTCCGGTTGTCTGGTATTATTGGATATTGATCTACTCGCCCAAGTCGTAGGTCAGAAGATTTTCAACCAACCGACAAAAAGGAATTCGAACGACTCCGTGAAACAGCTATCCATTTTGGGTTCGAGCGGATCGATTGGGCGGCAGTGCCTTTCGGTGGTGGAGGCTTTGCCGGAGAGGTTTGGTGTGGTTGCGCTGGCGGCGGGAGCCAACCTGAAAGAGCTGATCGGGCAGATCGAGCGGCACCACCCGGAAGTCGTCTCCGTCGGGGATGCGAAGGGGGCTGATGAGTTGTCGCGGATGCTGCGCGAAAAGGGAATCACGCCGTCCCCGGAGATTCACCATGGCCGTGAAGGACTGCTGGCGGCCGGAACACACCCAAGGGCAGACATCGTGGTCTCGGCAGCAGTGGGCGTCGTCGGGCTGGAAGCGACTTACGAAGCGGTCAAGAAGGGAAAGACGGTCGCGCTTTCGAACAAAGAGGTCCTTGTCGCGGCGGGCGAACTGGTGATGGCCGCGGCAAAAAAGGCCGGGCGCGAACTTCTTCCCGTGGACAGCGAACACAACGCCGTGCATCAATGCTTGCGCGGCGGAACACGCGGAGAAGTGCGGCGGCTGGTCCTGACCGCGTCGGGCGGTCCGTTTCGCAAGACGCCGCTGGCCGCGCTGGCGAACGTCACGACCGAACAAGCACTGGCGCATCCCAACTGGCGCATGGGAAACCGCATCACCATTGATTCGGCCACGATGATGAACAAAGGCTTCGAGATTATCGAAGCGCGCTGGCTCTTTGGCATGCGCCCGGACCAAATCGATGTCGTGATCCATCCACAGTCCACGATTCATTCCATGGTGGAATTCGTGGACGGTTCCATTTTAGCGCAACTGGGACCAACGGACATGCGCATGCCCATCCAATATGCGTTAACCTATCCAGAGAGGGTCGCATCTAATCAGGTGGCCCTGGATTGGCCGAAGTTGAAGCGCCTGGATTTTGCGAAGGCTTCGACAAGACGGTTTCCCTGCTTGCGTCTGGCCCGGGAAGCGATGAAAAAGGGCGGTGCACTGCCGTGCGCCCTGAATGCCGCGGATGAAATTGCCGTGGCGGCGTTCCTAGAACGGCGGATTCCGTTCCTGGGTATCCCGGAAGTGATCGAGCGCGTGCTCGGCCGCACACCGCGCGTGCGATTTGAGAAGATGGAGGACGTGCTTGCGGCGGATGGTGAAGCGCGTCGAATGGCCAGGGAAGAGATAGAGCGGCTGGCGGTCACGGCCGCGGCGGCATCGTAAAGGAGAAGGCAGAGAAGCCAGAGCATATGAATACGATTCTCGGAATCGTTCTCGTCCTGGGCCTGATGATTCTGGTCCACGAATTGGGGCATTTTATCGTTGCGCGAGTCTTTGGCGTGCGCGTGGATGTATTTTCCATCGGCTTCGGGCCCCGGCTTTTCGGCTGGAAGCGGGGAGCGACGGATTACCGGGTAAGCGCGCTTCCGTTCGGCGGCTACGTGCGCATGGCGGGACAGGATCTCTCGGAGGTCGACTCCGCTGACGTGGCGCCGACCGGTGCGTCCGATGAATTGATGAGCAAGCCGCGCTGGCAGCGGGCGCTGATCTCCGTGGCCGGCCCCACGGTGAACTTGATCATGCCTCTGCTGCTGCTCAGCGGATTCTTTTGGACCAAAGGCCTCCCTTATCCATCGTACCTCGACAAACCGCCGGTCATAGCCGTGATGAAAGCAAATGATCCGCTGGCGAAGGCCGGCGTGGCCGTCGGCGATCGAATTACGGCAGTCAATGGGATAGCCACGCCGACTTGGGAAAAGCTGGATGAGGCCTTCGGTGAGCTGCGGCCCGAAAGTAGTTATCGAGTGACGGTGGAGCACCAGGGAACAACGCGTGAGGTTGAGGTGAGTGGCAAGGAGCTCATCCAAGCGGACGCTCCGGGGCATTACCCGCTGGTGGTTCCCGTTGTTACCCAGCCCATCCGGGGGATGGGAGCCCAGCGCGCCGGCATGAAGCGCGGAGATCTAATCGTTTCCGTGAACGGCACGAAAATTACAAGCTGGATGGAGTTCAAGGACATGATCTTGAGCTCGAGCGGTAGCCCGTTGGTTACCGTGGTGCAGCGCAATGGACAACTCGTTACTCTCAAACTCGAACCCCAAGCCATTGTTGGCGATGATGGCAAGTCGAATTTCCGGCTGGGAGTCGGAGCAGAAGAGAGCTGGTCCTACAAGAAAATGACGCTTGGCACCGCCGCGGAGAATGCCTCCGTGTCGACATGGTATGGATTGAAGCAGATGTTAGGCATGGTCGGCAGGCTTTTCTCCGGCAGGCAGTCTGTAAAGCTGCTGCTCGGACCAGTGGGGATCATCGACCAGGCAGGACAGGCGGTGCAGGAAGGCTCGTACGCGGTGATCAACTTGATGGCCATCATCAGCCTGAATCTGGGGGTCTTGAATCTTTTGCCGATCCCCATACTGGATGGTGGAAACATCCTGCTTCTCGCTTTGGAAGGAATCCGGCGGCGCGATTTCAGCCTGGCCTTCAAGGAGCGCTTCGTTCAGGTTGGACTGGTCTTTCTCTTAGTGCTCTTCGGCTACGTTATGTACAATGACGTGGCGCGGTTTCTTCCGATCCATACTTAGACCTGCGCTAGAGAGGCGGAGGGAGACAAATGGCTGCATCGCCTGCCCATCGGGTTTCCACCGGCGAGCGCCTCAATACCGCCGAAACAACCGGTAAGATTCAGCAGGCGGTGGCTGCCCGCGGCATCCGCATGACCCGCCAACGCCGCGTCATCCTGCAAGTGATGGACGACGCCGAGCAACATCTGGACGTGGATCAGATCCTCGAGCGAGCGCAGAAAATCGATGCCGGTGTTCACCTCGTCACCGTCTACCGCACGATCGATCTTCTTAAAAAGCAAGGGTTGATCGACGAGCTGGATTTGCTGCATCTTCGCGGCGACCGCCACTACTACGAAACGCACGGGCCGCGAGATCACATCCACGTGGCCTGCTTGCGTTGCGGCAAGGTCCGCGAATTCGAAAGCCGCTTATACGAGCAACTGAAAGAACAGATTGCGCGCGACTTCCACATGAAGGTCACGGTTTCCCGCACCGAAGTCGGCGGCTACTGCGAAGAGTGCCTGCAGAAAACAAAGGAATAACGGTCAGGCTGGCTGGCGGATCGAGCGAAAACGGCGCAGGCGCGAAAAAAAATGATTGGCGCGGACGATATCGCTGGCGATCTGCACGCGCAATTCCTCGGGGCCGCTGAATTTCTTCTCTTCGCGAAGACGCTTCCAAAATCGTACTTCCATGCGCTTGGGTGCCGTCGCCAACTGAGCGTCGAGCAAATGCGTTTCGACGCTGAGCGACGAGCCGTTAAACGTCGGGCGCGTGCCGACGTTCGTGACCGAGCGGTGGCTGGGCGTTTCTCCTTCGAGACACGAGCGGGTGATGTAGACGCCCCGAGCAGGAAGCAGCTCTTGTTCGGCGGCAAGGTTCAGGGTGGGAAAGGTGAAGCGGCGCCCTGTCCCCGTACCGCTGATCACTTCGCCCGTGAGAGCGAACGGCCGGCCTAGAAGCCGCGCGGCGTGGGACACGTCGCCCTCGGCGACTTCCCGGCGAATGATGGTGCTGGAGACCACTTCTCCGCGATGGACTACCGGGGGAACAATCACGACGTCGAATCCGTGTTTTGCGCCGAGCTCGGTCAGCAGCTTTACGTCGCCCGCCTGCTTATGCCCGAAGCGAAAATTCTCGCCGACCAGAACGGCCTTTATATGCAGATCACGGACAAGAATTTGCTCGACAAATTCACCGGGTGAAAGCCGCGCGAGATCGAGTGTGAAAGGCAAGACAACAACGGCTTCGAGCCCCATGGCGTTAAACCACTCCATACGCTGGGAGTTGGTTGAGAGCCGCGGGGGCGCAGTCTCCGGGCGAAGCACCTTCCGCGGCGAAGGGTCAAACGTAAGTGCTGTGGAGACCGCATTGAGGGCGCGAGCGCACTCGACCGTGGCGCGAAGAATCGCCTGATGGCCTAGGTGGATGCCATCGAAGTTGCCGATGGCCAGCACGCTGGTATGGCCAAAAGTTGCATAGCGCGACGCCCAGGCCTGCGAAGATGAAAAGGCCGATAATCGCGTGGACCTCGCGCCCGCCATCACGGCTCGTGATTCTTGTGAATCCCGGCCCTCGCGTGAAACGTCTCCGGCCGCGTCCACCTGCACTTGAAATTCGAGGCCATCGTAGGCCAGTTGCACATGCGGGTAGCCCATTGTTAAAAGGCGCGCATTGGTCTCGGCGTGTGGCAGGTCGTGGGCAATGTGCGTGAACCACGCGCGGCGCGGCTTGAGTTGTTGAATGAGAGCGAGCGCTTGCTCCACCGTCTGGTGCATGGGATGTGGAATATCTCGCAGGGCGTCCAGGACCAGCTCGTCGAGACCTTCCAGAAGCGCCATCGACGAGTCGGGAATCTTGCTGAAGTCGGTGAGATAGGCGGCCCGCCCAAACCGGAATCCCAGAACTTCCATCTCCCCGTGGAGCATGGGCACGGGAACAAACGGGGTGCCGAGAAGTTCGAATGGGCCCTGGATGGCGTTCAGCGTGACGCTCGGCACGGTGCTGAGGGTGGGTTTGTCGTCGAAAACGTAAGCGAAGACCCGCCGGATGACGCGAAACGTTTCTTCGTTGCTGTAGACGGGTAGCGCCGCCCGTTGGCGGATATTGAAGGGGCGAATGTCGTCAAAGCCGAGGATGTGGTCGGCGTGACCGTGCGTCAGCAAAATGGCATCGAGGCGTTCCAGTCCAACGCGGAGCGCCTGCTGGCGGAAGTCCGGCGTGGTGTCAATCACTACGTTCTGGCCGCCGCGGGAGATCAGCAGGGAAGGGCGCAGCCGTTTATCGTGCGAATCGTTCGACTTGCACACGCGGCAAGGGCATCCGAGCGTGGGGACACCCATGGATGTGCCGGACCCGACTACCGTGACTCTTAGCGGAGTAGAAGGCATGGTGAAAGCGTTGGAACGAATCATCACGCGGAGCCGGGGCAGACCGCCGGGCGTTTCTTACGGGCGGGTTTTGGCCTTGGCTTTCGCGGCCTCGGCCGCAACCGCCTGATTGATTTCCAGAAAGGTCATCTTCAGCTTGCCCAGGAGGTCCAGGAGCAGGTTTTCTTCTTCCGGCGCGAGATTGCCTTTGGTCTTCTCGTGCAAAGCGTCGAGCATGTCGATCAGCTCACGTGCGGCCTCGGGATCGATGACCGGCTGGCCGGTGCGCGGGTCAGCATACGCGCCGAGCACCATGGCAGCGTTGCTGCCGAGCATGCGGACGAGATTTTCGAAAGCGGGGGCGCGCTTCGGTGTTTCGGCCGGAGGCGGAGGAGCAACTGCTTTTGCGGTCTCCGGGCGTGCTACTGGAATCTTTGCCGCCTCCCGCTTGGCTTCCCGCTCAGCTTCCTCGACGACTTCCTTGCGCAATTCCCCTTCCGCCGTAAAAGGGCGCCGGTCGATTACGCGAAACGCTTCTTCCTGTTTGTGGTCGGACAAGGTACTTTCCTCAGCGATTTATCGCGTTTGCAGTTTATCACGGGTTGCCAGGTCGCGTCGCTGCGGCGTGCTACTTGAATCTGCGAGGCTTGTCAACGCCAGTGTGGCACCGTAAAGTGGGACCCTCGATTCAGAATGGAAAGAGCTGAAAAGGCAATGCCTACACGAGGGAAACACACGAAGAAAACAAGCAAACCGCGCCAAAATGCCAAGCGCGTGAAACAGAAACAATTAACACCGGGCCAGTGGTTTGAAAAGCTCGTCGGCGTCCAGGCCAGATTGCGCGCCCCGAACGGCTGTCCCTGGGACCGCGAGCAAACGCATCAATCGCTGCGAACCTACCTCATCGAAGAAGCCTACGAGGTTCTGGAAGCCCTCGAAAGCGGGAACGACGGCAAGTTTGTGGAGGAGATGGGCGACCTGCTCTTGCAGATTGTTTTTCATTCGCAGATCGCCGGCGAAGAAGGACGCTTCACCATAGCCGAGGTGATTCGCGAAATCCATGACAAGATGATCCGGCGGCATCCGCATGTTTTCGGGAAGACGCGCGCGAAAGATTCCGCCGAGGTGTTGAGAAACTGGGAACAGATCAAGGCCGAAGAGCGCCGCGCTAGAGGCCAACAAGGTGATTCGAATGGCGGTGGAAAAACACGAAGAGAGACTTCTCTGCTCGATGGCGTCTCTCGGGCACTGCCCGCAACGCTGCAAGGCTTTCAGCTCACTCGCAAAGCTTCCCGAATCGGTTTTGACTGGGACGACGCAGAGGGGATTTTCGAAAAAATGCAGGAAGAATCGGAAGAGCTGAAGAGGGCCTTGGGGGATCAAGACCAGCCGAAAATCGAAGAGGAGCTGGGAGACTTGCTCTTCGCCGCCGTAAACCTCTCACGATTTTTGAAGATCGACCCGGAAATCGCTCTCAAGAAGGCCAACGCGAAATTCTCTCGCCGATTCCGCGCCATGGAGAGGCTGGCCCGGAAAAATGGCCGGGAGTTCAAAGACCTCCCGCGCGAGGAGATGGAGGCATTTTGGGACGCCGCGAAGAAGTCGGAGGGGAAGCCGCGCTTGCCGGAAATGAGCTGAGCGGCAACGAAGCAATGGGCCAGGAGATCATCGTTCGGAAATGCGAGAGTCTCGATGACTTCCATCGTTGCGTGGATCTCCAGCGCGAGGTCTGGGGGGAAGCCGACCTGGAGGTCGAGCCGGCTAGCATGTTTGTGGTCGCCGCGCATACCGGCGGTGAAGTGCTGGGGGCTTTCGACGGCACCCACCTGGTGGGCTACACGCTGGCGGTGGTTGGCCTGCGTGACCGCCTGCCTTACCTCCATTCCCACATGACCGGTGTGCACAGCGAATACCGCGACCGTGGCGTTGGCCGCCTGCTGAAACTTTTTCAGCGCACCGAAGCCCTGGGCCGCGGAATCCGGCTCATTCAATGGACGTTTGATCCCCTCGAACTTCGCAACGCGCACTTCAATTTGAACCGGCTTGGCGCCATTTGCCGGAAATATCATCCTAATTTGTACGGCGTCACGACCAGTCCACTTCATCGCGGCCTGGCGACTGATCGGCTGCTGGTCGAGTGGCATCTCGACTCCGCGCGCGTCGTGGCCGCCATCGAAAATCTCGTCAAAGATCCCGTCGACGCACCGGCGATCATCGAATTGCCCGCGGAGCTCGCTCGTTGGCAGCGCGAAGGTTCATCGCAGGTCGGCATCGTTCAGGCGCGCGTGCGCGAAGAATTCGCAGAGTGGTTTGCCAAAGGCTACGCGGCGGTCGCCTTACGCACTGCACCGGGAAACCGGGCCTATCTCCTCACTCCCTGGAGCGATTTTTAGGAAAGGCATTTCGGCCGAAAGCTCATGCGAATACGAGAGGTCACTTTGCAGGAAGTGCGAATGAAACTGGTGGCCCCGTTCGAAACCAGCATGGACCGCACGGACGTGCGCCGCATTCTGCTGGTGCAGGCGGATGTGGACGGCGTCATCGGCTGGGCCGAATGCGTCGCCGGCGAGGCCCCTTTTTACAGTCCGGAAACGGCCGATACCGCGTGGCTCATGCTTCGCGATTTTCTTTGGCCGTTGATCAAGGAAAAGGATTTCTCGTCCGCCGACCAAGTGTGGGATTTGCTCGCGCGTGTCCGCGGGCATAACATGGCCAAGGGTTCACTGGAAGCAGCCGTCTGGGATGCCGAAGCCAAACAAAAGGGCGTGCCGCTTGCAAGACTCATTGGAGGCGTTCGCGAGGAGATCGCTTGTGGCGTCTCGATCGGCATTAAAGAGTCGCTGGACGAACTCGCCGCCGCGGTGCAAAAAGAACTCGCCGCCGGATATCAACGCATCAAGATAAAAATCAAGCCGGGAAAGGACCTCGAGCCCGTGCGCCGCCTGCGCCAGGATTTTCCGCGCATCAAGCTGATGGTCGACGCCAACTCCGCCTACACGCTGCAGGACTGGCCGCTCCTGAAGCAACTCGAAGGCTTCTACCTGATGATGATCGAACAGCCGCTCGGCTGGGACGATCTCTACAGTCACGTGGAGCTGCAGAAGAAGCTGGACACGCCGATCTGCCTGGATGAATGCATTCACACGGAAGAGCAGGCGCGCGCCGCCATCGAGCTGGGCGCCTGCAAAATCATCAACATCAAGCTTGGCCGCGTCGGCGGCCACACCGTGGCACGGCGCATCCACGATCTGTGCCAGCGCCACGGCATTCCCGTCTGGTGCGGCGGGATGCTCGAATCGGGTATCGGCCGCGCGCATAATATCGCGCTTTCGACGCTTTCCAATTTCACGCTCGCCGGCGATGTGGCCGCCAGCAAACGCTATTGGGAGGAAGACATCATTCTTCCCCAAGTCACTGTGTCGCCACAAGGCACGATTCACGTGCCCACCGCTCCCGGCATCGGATTCGAACCGCGGTTGGACCGCATCGACAAACTTACCGTGCGAAAAGAACGCCTGGCCTGACGCAGTGAGAGCCGAGTACCGTGTCAGTTTCCGGAAAGCGCGCTGAAGAAAATTACTCACGCGCGGAATTTGGTTATGGTGGCGCGAACTACTCTTTGATGGAAGAATAGCGCCCGGGCTTTTCAACCCACGCGATCCATCCGACGGCGCGAAGCCCGCCATCGAGGAGGCAAGACTTTGCCCGGTATTCCTTTGCGAAATGGTGGCCCGGCGGCCCGAATCGCCGTAATACCCGGCGACGGCATCGGGGCGGAGGTTACACCGCAAGCCGTCAATGTCCTGAGAGCCGTGACTGCACCCGCCAGGCGCCCCCTGGAATTCGTCGAATTCGACTGGAGTGCGGAGAAGTATCTTCGCGAAGGCGTTTCACTGCCTCCGCGTGCGGTCGAGATGCTGCGCGATGAGTTTGACGCCATCCTCTTCGGCGCACTGGGCGATCCCCGCGTGCCGTCGAACCAACATGCAGCCGACATCCTGCTGGGGCTGCGCTTCAAACTCGATCTCTACGTCAATGCCAGACCCGTCGAACTGCTCCACGACCGCCTCACTCCGCTGCGCGATAGGACTGAGAAGGACATCCGGCTGATGGTCTTCCGTGAGAACACCGAGGGCCTCTATGTGGGCGTTGGCGGGTTCTTCAAGAAAGGCACGCCAGACGAGATCGCCGTCCAGGAAGACGTGAATTCCCGCAAAGGCGTCGAGCGCATCATCCGCTACGCCTTCGAATACGCCCGACAGAACGGCCTGAAACGCGTCTGCATGAGCGACAAATCCAACGCCATGAATTTTGCGCACGACCTCTGGCAAAGGGTTTTCAAGGAAGCCCGCCAAGAATATGTGAGCATCGACTCCCGCCATCTCTATATCGACACCCTGGCGATGGAAATCGTCCGCGACCCTAGCCAATTCGACGTCATCGTCACCTGCAATCTTTTCGGCGACATTATCAGCGACCTGGGTGCGCAGCTCGCGGGCGGCCTGGGACTGGCGCCGTCTGCAAACATTCACCCGGGCAAGACTTCACTTTTCGAGCCGGTCCACGGCTCCGCACCCCATATCGCCGGAAAGGGCGTCGCCAACCCGTTTGGCTCCGTCCTCACTTCAGCCATGATGCTGGAATTCCTCGGCTGGAAGCCGGAAGCCGCGGCGCTTCGCACCGCCGTGCGGGCGGCTCTGCGCGAGAACCATGTGACGCCCGACCTCGGCGGCGAGAAACGCACGGTAGAGGTCGGCGATTGGCTGGCCATTAAATCCGTCGAAGCCCTCGCCCATCAACGCTAAATGGTGTGCCGCCTCTTGGAGTACGGCAGCCCGGTTGCCGCTTCCGCAATGCCCGCTGCAATTCCAGCTTTCAATCTAACGTAATACTTTAATGCCTGGAAATCTTGATTTGCCCGCTATCTTCGCCGCGCCATCCCGGTCAACAGCATCCCCAAAAGAAACCCTCCGATGTGCGCCCACCAGGCCACTCCTCCAGAAGCACCGCCTCCAAGGGCGTTGATCCCAGAAAGAAACTGCATGACGTACCACAAACCAAGAAAGATCACGGCAGGCACTGGCAAAGGAAAGATAAAAACCAGTGTAAGAACTTGCGCCCGGGGATAGAGCAAGATGTACGAGCCCATCACACCGGATATGGCCCCGCTCGCGCCCAAGGCCGGCACGTTGGAGTGCAGATTGAATAGCACATGCAGCAGACCCGCCCCGACCCCACACGCGAGATAGAAGAAGAGATACGGTAGGTGCCCGAAAAAATCTTCCACATTGTCGCCGAAGATCCAGAGAAAGAGCATGTTCCCGGCGAGGTGCAGGAAGCCGGAATGGAGAAACATGCTGGTCACCAGGGGCACGAAGGATCCCTCAAAGCTGGCATGTCCCATCAGGAGGGCAGGGAAACGAGCGGGAACCGTGGAGTAGGAGAGGAGCAGGGCTTCATAGGCCCGCTGCGGGAGCGTAGCCTCGAGGCCGAGCTCGTAAATAAACGCAGCGAGGTTGGCAAGGATCAGCGTGATGTTGACGAAGGGATAGGTTCGCGACGGGTTGAGGTCCTTGAGTGGAATGAACATGGGAAGGGGCCCGCAGCAGAGTAACGAAACGCGCGAGAAATGAAAAGGGCGAGGAGACGGCTTTCCGTGTCCGATAATGTTGACATGAAACGCTTGCTAGTTAACAGAATATATTCTGCCCCGTAATAGCCCTGATCAACTGCGTTTATCTCGCTCCGCCAGGAAAAAGCCTTCTGCGTTGATGGGCAGGAATTTCGCCCCGGCTCCCGGCTCGATTTTCCGATAAATTTTCCACGGGAACGTTGCACGATGACTGCGCGTGTGGTAATTACAATAGTTCTGCGTGTGCGCGCGATTCGGACGGAGTACCGCAGTTTGTCCGGCGCAGCGTCGGCGCGCCGACTGCTCATGCCTGCGCGGGAAACGGAAGCCATCATTCTCAAGACATTTCCCCTGGGCGAAGCGGACCGCCTGGTGAGTTTTCTTGGGCGTTCCTCTGGGCGGGTACGGGGCGTGGCCCCTGGTGCGCGTCGCCTGAAGAACCGTTACGGCTCGACGCTCGAGATCCTCTCGCACGTGCAGATCTGGTACGTCGAGAGGGAAACCCGCGATCTCGTGCGCATCCAACAGGCCGACTTGCTCGAGTCCTTTCACAAGGCGCAGAGCGATTACGGTCTCAGCACCGGGCTCGCGGTGATCAGCGAGATCTCGGAGCTTATTCTTCCGGAGCACGAAGTGTCCGAGCCCATGTTCCGGCTGATCCTGCTGGCCGCGCGGGAAGTCGAGCGCACCGGCGATTGGCACTTGCCGCTGAGCTACTTCGCCTTTTGGACGGTGCGGCTGGGCGGCTGGCTGCCGCGCTTCGATTGCTGCGTTTCTTGCGGCACGCCGTTTGGTTCGAAGTCGGCTTTCTACGATGCCCATCAGCCCGGTCTCTTTTGCGAGAAGTGCCGGCGCTCCGGAATGCAGCCGCTGCATCCTGAGGCGAGGAGCCTTGCCGAGCGCTTCGCCGGTGAACGGCTGGATCGCATCGAGTACGAGAAGTCTCTGCAACTCGGCGCCAGGGAATTGCGCGAGGCAGGGCTGTGCTGGATTGAGCATCACCTCGAGCGGCGGCTCAGGACTCGCGAACTTTTGGAGACCACTTGAAAACTAAAGTACAACTTGAGAAAAAACCGAAGGGCCTCAATTTCCAAGATCTAATTTTGCAGCTCTCGCAATTTTGGGGGAAACAGGGTTGCGTACTTCAGCAGCCCTACGACCTGGAAGTAGGTGCTGGCACGATGCACCCGGAAACCTTCCTGCGCGTTCTCGGGCCGCACGCCTATCGCGTCGGCTATGTTCAGCCCAGTCGTCGGCCCGCCGACGGCCGTTACGGCGAGAACCCCAATCGTCTTTACAAGCATTCCCAATTTCAAGTGATCCTGAAGCCCTCTCCGGTCGATGTGCAGGACATCTACCTCAAGAGCCTCGGCGCCATCGGCATCAACCTCAAGGAGCACGACATTCGTTTTGAAGAGGACAACTGGGAATCCCCGACCCTCGGCGCATGGGGCATCGGCTGGCAAGTTCTGCTCGACGGTCTCGAGATCACCCAGTTCACCTACTTCCAACAGAGCGGCGGCATCGACCTCGACCCCATCTCCGTCGAGCTCACCTACGGCCTCGAACGCATTTGCGCGTTTCTTCAGGGCGTCGAGAGCGTCTACGACCTGCGCTGGTCCGCGGACAAGACTTACGGCGACATCCGCTTGATGGAGGAGCAGCAGTTTTCCGAATACAGTTTTGATCGCAGCGATGCGCCCGCGATTCGCTCCGAATTCGAATTGCACGAGAAGCAGGCCAAGGAACTCCTCGATGGCTTCAAAGGACTGGAAGGGACGGGCCGCGTTCGTTTCCCGCTACTCGCTGCCTACGACCATTGCCTGAAGTGTTCGCACCTCTTCAACCTAATGGACGCACGCGGCGTAATCTCCACCACCGAACGCGCCGCGCTCATGGCCCGCGTGCGCGCCCTCGCGTGCCGCACCGCCACATCCTACCTGTCACAGATCGGCGGCGCCCCACCGCAGCACGAGGTGCGGTCATGAAGGACGCCGCAAAAGAAAAACGCCTCGAGCTCCTCTTCGAAGTTGGCTGTGAGGAGATACCCGCAGGGATGCTTCCGAAGGCCGAAGAGGAACTCCGCGTCAACATCGAGAAACTTCTCACCGCGGAGAATCTCTTTGATGGGGTTTCGGTGGAGACCTTCAGCGCGCCCCGCCGCCTGACCGCCTGGGTCCGTGGACTGCTCGCGAAGCAGGGGGACGTCGAGATCGAAGTGACCGGTCCGCCCAAGTCGGTGGCCTACGATTCCGTCGGCGCGCCGACACGCGCGGCACAGAGCTTCGCCGAGAAGCAGCACGTCCACGTCAACGATCTCTATCTGGTTGAGACCCCCAAGGGCGAATACCTTGCCGCCAAACAGATCAAGCTCGGGAGGACCGCGGAACAGATTCTCATAAGTGTTCTCCCCCGCGCCGTTCACGATCTCACCTGGCCCCGCTCGATGACTTGGACCGGCCTCGATGGTGCGCGCTTCATTCGCCCCATCCGCTGGATCGTTGCCGTGCTCGACGGCAAACCTCTGAAACTCTCCGTCGCCGGTATCGCCGCTGGCCCCACCACTTGCGGGCACCGCTTCCTCGGTTCGAACGCGATTCACGTCAGCAACTTTCTGGACTACGAGAAGCGGCTCCAGCACAACGGCGTCATCGTCCGCCCCGGCCGCCGCGAGGAGAAAATCGCAACGGAACTCGAGGCCCATGCCAAGCGGGGAAACTATCGCATCCACCAAGACGCCTCGCTTCGAAAGCTGGTGACCTATCTCAACGAATACCCGAGCGTCATCCAGGGCGATTTCGATCCAGCATTTCTGAGCCTCCCGGACGAAATCCTCGTCACCGTCATGCGCGACCACCAGAAGTATTTCGCCGTGGAAAAGAAGAACGGGGAACTGGCTCCGCACTTCCTGGCGGTGATCAATATCGACAAGGACTCCAAGGGACTCATCCGCGCCGGCCACGAACGTGTCCTTCGGGCGCGCTTCGCCGACGCACAATTTTTCTGGCAGTCGGACCAGAAATGTCGGCTCGCCGACTTTTTGCCGAAGCTCGAACGCGTCACCTACGAATCTCGTCTCGGCAGCTATCGCGACAAGGTCGAACGCATCCGCACCGTCGCCCGCTGGTTCACCGAGCAATGGTTCAACCTCGGCATGCTCCACGCCCACGTCGCGGAAGCCGACCGCGCCGCCGAACTTGCCAAGTGTGACCTTGCCACCGAAATGGTTCGCGAGTTCACCGAGCTTCAGGGTATCGTCGGCGGTTTGTACGCGCGCGCCCAGGGCGAATCTGACGAAATCGCCGACGCTGTCTACGATCACTACCGTCCCGTTGGCCTTGAAGATCCCATCCCGCGCAATCTGACCGGCTGCGCCGTCGCGCTGGCGGACAAACTCGATTCCGTCGTTGGCTGTTTTGCCGTCGGAGTGGTGCCCACCGGTTCGAGCGATCCCTATGCTTTGCGCCGCGCCGCTCTGGGAATCGTCAAGATCATTCTGGAGCAGAAGCTGCCCGTCTCACTCTCTCTAGCGATCGGCGCCGCGGCAAAGGCACTCCTCACTCACAAACCCAAGCGCGGCGTAACGCCGGACCAGGAAGCTCAAATCTTGGACTTCATTCTCGACCGTGCCAAGTTTGTCTTCCGCGAACGGGAAGGCTTCGGCTACGACGAGGTCAGCGCCATTTTTCGTGCCGGTGCCGACGACCTGGTGGACGCCCAGAAGCGTCTGGTGGCGCTGAAGGCCATCCGCAAGTCAAAAAACTTCGAGCCGCTGGCGGTCTCCTTCAAGCGTATTCGCAACATCCTTGAGAAGGCCAACGTGGCTCCCGGCGATGCGCGCCACGCGAATCCTGAGTTGTTCGAGAGCGCGGCCGAACGCGAACTCTACGCTGCGGTTCGCAAGGCCGCTTCAAAAGTGCAAGCCCAGAAGCGCGCAGGGAAGTATCAGGAAGCCCTGGAAGCCATTGCCGGCCTTCGAAAAGTCATCGACCAGTTCTTCGACGGCGTCATGGTGATGGCGGAGAACGAAGCCGTTCGCAACAACCGTCTGGCCTTGCTCGCGGAATTGCTCCGCGAGTTCACAACCGTTGCGGATTTTTCTGAAATTAGCGGAGAAGAGCGGCGCTAAGTAATCTCAAGTTTTACTTGAAATCTTTAAAAGTCGGCGTGCCGACAATTTTTCCGGCCGCCGTTCGAGAACGGTGGCGGCAGCAAGAGTTCCACAACTCCAAATGCGACAAGCGAGGCGTACAGTGAAAAAATGGGTGTATTTCTTCGGTGCTGGCAAAGCGGAAGGTGACGGAACCTGGCGCGATCTTCTCGGTGGCAAAGGCGCTGGTCTAGCCGAGATGACCAAGATCCGCCTGCCCGTGCCCGCCGGTTTCACCATCTCCACGGAAGTGTGCGATTACTTTTACAAGAACGGCAAGAAGTATCCTCCGGAGCTGAAGAAGCAAGTCTCCGACAACGTCGCCAAGCTCGAACGCACCACGAAAAAGAAACTCGGAGATCCGAAAAACCCTCTCCTCGTCAGTGTGCGCTCCGGTTCCGCCCGCTCCATGCCGGGAATGATGGAGACCATTCTCAATCTCGGCTTGAACGACCGCTCCGTCGAAGGTCTCGCCACCGTAACCAGGAACGAACGATTCGCTTACGACGCCTATCGCCGCTTCGTGCAGATGTATTCGACCGTGGTCATGGGCATGTCGAAGGAAGATCTCGAACATCGGCTTCGCGCCATGAAAGACCGGTTCGGCGTCAAGGAAGATACCGCGGTCCCCGCTACTGGCTGGAGAGAATTGGTGGCGGAATACAAAGCGTACTTCCGCCGGCAATCCGGGAAGGACTTTCCGGACGACCCCATCGACCAGCTTTGGGGCGCCATCGGCGCGGTGTTTGGCTCCTGGATGGCGGAAAAGGCGGTCACCTATCGCCGCGTCGAAAAAATCACCGGGCTCCTCGGCACCGCCGTCAACGTCGTTCAAATGGTATTCGGGAATACTGGCGACACTTCCGGCACCGGCGTCTGCTTCACGCGCGATCCGAGTTCCGGCGAAAAAATCTTCTATGGCGACTTCCTTGTGAACGCGCAGGGAGAAGACGTGGTGGCCGGCATTCGAACTCCCATGCCTTTAGGCGAAATGCAAAAGATCATGCCTAGAGTTTACGCGCAGCTTGAGAAAGTTCGAGTAAAACTTGAGAAGCACTATCGCGACATGCAGGACATGGAGTTTACCGTCGAGGACGGCAAGCTCTACATGCTCCAGACGCGCACCGGCAAGCGCACCCCCGCCGCCGCCTTTCGAATCGCTGTCGATATGGCTACCGAAAAGCTCATCACCAGAGAGGAAGCCATTCTCCGCGTCAAACCCGAGGACATTGAACGGCTCTTCTATCCCGTGATCGATGCCAAGGTCGACCGGAAATCCCTGTCCTTGAAAATCCTGGCTACCGGCATCAATGCCGTTCCCGGTGCTGCCGTCGGCAAAGTCGTCTTCTCCGCGCAAAAAGCTGAAGAGTGGGCCGAACGCGGCGAGAAAGTCATCCTCGTCCGTCGTGAAACCAGCCCCGAAGACGTCGGTGGCATGGCCGTCGCGCAGGGGATTCTCACTGCCACTGGCGGCAAGACCAGCCACGCGGCCGTCGTCGCGCGCGGCTGGGGCAAGTGTTGCGTCGTCGGCGCCGAAAAACTGGACATTGATTACAAATCATTGTCGATGTCCACCAACGGCAAGGTCGTGAAGGAAGGGGATTGGATCACCCTCGATGGCGGCGAAGGTGTGGTCTACACCGAGGCGATGCCACTGGTCGTTCCACAGCTTCCCAAGTCTTACGAAACGTTGATGAAGTGGGCCGATGAGACGCGTCGCCTTAGGGTCCGCACGAATGTGGACACTCCGCAAGACGCTCGCAAGGCCATCGAGTTCGGGGCAGAGGGCATTGGCCTCTGCCGCACGGAACACATGTTCTTCACCGATTTCGAGCAGCCGGAGAGGAGCCACGAGCGCCAGCGCGCCATCCAGGAAATGATCCTCGCCGACAACAGGGAGGCTCGCGTCAAGGCCTTGGACAAATTGCTTCCGTTCCAGCGCCGCGATTTCGTCGGCATCTTCAAAGCCATGGATGGCCTCCCGGTCACCATCCGATTGATTGACCCGCCGCTGCACGAGTTCGTCCCGCACGAGCGTGCCAAGCAGGAAGAGCTGGCGCGTGATCTGAAGATCGATGTCCAAATCGTGGTGCGCCGCCTGGAGCAGTTGCACGAAGCCAACCCCATGTTAGGCCATCGCGGTTGCCGCCTTGCCATCACTTATCCCGAGATTCTCGAGATGCAAGTGCGCGCCATCATCGAAGCAGCCATCGAATGCCAAAGAGGGAGAATTAAAGTATTACCTGAGATCATGCACCCTCTGGTTCTGGACCGGAAAGAATTCTTCATTCTCGAACAGGCGACGCGCCGCGTCGCCGATGATTTAATCAAGAAGTCCGGAATCAAGCTCGACTATCTCGTTGGAACCATGATCGAGTTGCCGCGCGCTGCCTTGTTGGCGGGAGAGATCGCCGAAGTGGCCGAATTCTTCTCCTTCGGCACCAACGACCTTACCCAAACCACCATGGGACTTTCACGCGATGACGCCGGTCGTTTCTTGCCCGATTACGTGGACGAGAAAAAAGCCGCGGTATTCAGCGCGGATCCCTTCCAGTCGCTCGATACCAAGGGGGTCGGCATGTTGATGCGCTGGGGCATCGAGCAGGGGCGCAAAACGCGCTCCAAACTCAAGATCGGCATCTGCGGCGAACATGGCGGCGATGCGGACAGCGTGAAGTTTTGCCACCAGGTCGGCATGGACTACGTCAGCGCTTCTCCCTTCCGCGTTCCCATTGCGCGCTTGGCAGCAGCTCAAGTAGTAGTTGAAGAAAAGCAAGCCGAGAAAAAGAAGGGCAAGTAGGGAAAGAAATCGACTCGAATCAACTTAAAGTAATACTTGAAGTCGCCGGCGCGCAGCCATTTTCCTAATCTCTGCCTGCTCGGCGCGTTCATTATTTCTACGTTGGCATTTTGAAAAAAAAATACAGGCCCAGGAAAAAGAAAATGATGTCCGGCGACCACCCTGCCAGAAACGGGGGAAGCTGGCCAACGCCGCCCATGGCTTCCAGAAGCTTGGCCACCGACCAATAGACGATTCCGAATCCCACTCCGAGCGCCACGCCGCCCACTGCCCCCCGCGTGCCAACCAAAAACGCGAAGGGGATCGCCAGAAGCATGCTTACCGGCGCGAGCAGCGGGAAGGCAATCTTTTCGTGCCATTGCACCGTCAGAGTTGAGACGTCAAAGCCCGCACGATGCAGTCCTTCGATATAACGCCGCAATTCGCGCCAGCTCATCTGGAACGCCTGCCGAACCTCGCGGTTGAAATAGCTGGGGGGCTCGGTGAGCTCTGGCAGTGAGGCGACCGGCGGAAGCCGCTCGTAGCGGACAATCGTGCCGTCTGCAAAATCGCGCACCCAGCTACCTTCGAGAACCCACAACTTTTGCGTCTCCGACCACCGCGCGCGAGACGCAAAGATGCGGCGCCGAACCTGAAACGTCGCCGGATCGATTTCCAGCACGGTGAGCCCGCCAAAAAGATTCTGCGTGGGGTCGAAGAGATCGTAATTGTAGATTTTTGAGTCTTCACCGAAGATCCATCGCTGGGGGTGAGTATACGTTTGGGGAGGCTTGCCCTTGATTTGGTTGCGCAGAGCATCCTGTCGCTGACTTGCATAGGGAAGATACGTGTCGTCGAGCACGATCATGGTTACCGCCAGGGCCAGCCCCGCAAGCAGCAGCGGCACCGCCAGACGGTACATACTGATACCGCTGGCCTTGATGGCCACGATTTCATTGTTCTTGCTCATGATCCCCATCGTCACCAGTACGGCGACCAGCGCCCCTAGCGGCGCCAGTTGATAGAGCAGATAGGGAGCAAGGTAGCGGAAATAGTCGACCACGATCAGAAAGGGAATGCGGTGGCGCGCAATGTCGTCGAGTAACTCGAAGAACGTGAAGGTCTCAAAAAGAAGGACAAACGCCCCCATCAGCAGCGCAAAATAATAAAGGAAACGCCGCAGAACATACATGTCTATCAATTGCGGGAAACTTCCGCTGGACCGCGCCAGGATTTCTTGTGATACGCGCTCGCCATTCACTCCGTTTGCCGCGACGGCTCTGGCGCGAGCTTGCGTTCTCCGACGGCGCAACAGACGTTTTCTGGATTCCAAATAGATCATCGGCCGGAGCCATAGGGTTTCGCCACGGAATTGCTGCATCCGCGGCATGAGCGTCAGCCCCAGCGCGAAAAGAACAGCATTGGCGATCCAGATTCCCGCTGCGGGTGTCAGCGTGCCTTGCCGCGCAAGCCCCGCCCCCAGGACGGACAACAAATAATAAGAGGAGATAAGGATCACCGCGAGCAACGTCCCCGCCGCCCGGCCGCCGCGCCGAGGCTGCGCACCCAGCGGAACGGCGACCAGCGCAAAGGCAAAGCAGGCAATCGGAAAAGCAAAGCGGCGGTGCAGTTCGACGCGGGCTTCGCGCCAACCCGGGCCGCTATCATTCAAAAGCTCGCGAACCGAGCGTTCGGGATTGTTGAGCTGGCGCGGCTGGGCAACTGCCAGGCCGCTGAACTCGATGGGCCAGTCGCTGCGGCCGAATGCCGTGACGGAGTAGTGATCTGCATCTTCGCGCGAGAATTCGTGCGTCGTACCGCCCCGTAGATGGAGCTCCACCTTCCCCTGTTTCGGTTCGGCGATGACAATGGCGTTCTCCGCCAGCGTCACTCGCGAACCGCCCTCTCCGCCCGTCTCCGCCAGAAATACGCCGTGCCATTGCGTGCCGCTGGCCGCAACATCGTTGACGTAGAGAACCTTGCTCGGGAAGCGCTCGTCGAAAACGCGTGGCTGCAGCTGAAAGGAAACTTGCGAGGTGATCAAATCGGCCTGCAGGGAACGAAACGTCCGCAGGGCCAGCGGTCCAAGCCAGGCCGTCATTGCCAGCGTCACTGCCGCGCCGGTGAGCGCCAGGACGCCGACGGGAAGCAGGATCCGTCGGCGGCCGATGCCCAGCGCTGTGAGCGCGATGATCTCGCTGTCGGCGGACATTCGCCCGAGCCCCAACAGCACACCGATCAGCGTAGCCATCGGCACGGTAAATACAAATACGGCGGGGAATATGCAGAGAAAAAGCTTTAGAACCTGCGCGCCGGACCCACTGTGACGAACAAAAAGCTCCATCAAGCGCACGAGCTGGGGCACGAAAAATACAAAGGTAAAGACGACAAGTCCGAGAAGTGCGTGGCGGAAAACTTCGCGGATGATATACCGGTCCAGGATGCGCATGACGGAAACGGTGAGTGTAACACGGACGTGACAACGTTCGCCCTGCCGCGTCCCTCCGCCATTCTTCGGAAAGCCTGCGATCGCCGCCTCTAAACTCCCAAACCTAGCCGCGCGCGGGGCGAGGACTCTCCAAGTAAGCCCAGCGCTCCACGATGTGCCGGTTGAAGATCCTCCAAATCACATTTCCAGAAAATTCCAGCCGCTGCTTCGATACCGCATCGCTGCCCGTCCAACGGTTGCGCACCACGACTTTGTCGTCCTCGGCAATCATGTCGTCGATGGTCACCCGTAAATCGGGAACTTTTTTGAGCGCGGCGCCGACGTACGCTATGACGCCTGCCGGTCCCGGCGGCAGTCCCGGCGGGACGTCGGCCCCGTGATCGACAAAGCCGGGTGCGAAATTCACTGCACCGATGTACATGTTTTTTCGGTTCACGAATTCCTCAAAATGATTGCGGATGAATTCTTTCATCTCCGCGTGGGTCATGTCTGTCTTGGGATTCTTGACTTCCGGCGGTCCAGCCGCTGCGTTCATCCTGGCACTTCTTCTTCAGGCGGAAGCGGCATGATCTCGAAATTCCCGCGCATTGGCCGTCAGATATTGATCGAGCGTCACGGGAGCGCGTTCGATCAAGGTCTTCAGCAGGCCATCCGTTTTCGCGCCGCCACCTTGCTTGTAATACTGCTGAAGTTCCAGTAGCGCCGTCACCTGCCACTCCGGCATACCCAGGCCGAGCATGACCTCGCGCTGCGCGGATTCGGGAATGTCCACGTAGTTCACCGTGCGGCCGGCGGCCTTGGAAATTCGCTTCGCCAACTCCTGGTTCGATATTGCTTCCGGCCCATTCAATTCGTAGGTCTTTCCCGCGTGCGCGCCTCCCTGAAGCGCTTTGACGGCGACAACGGCGATGTCACCAACGTCCAGATAGCTGACCCTGGCGTCACCCATGGCAACGTAAAACGCGCCCTGCGCCCGAATGCTGGGAGCATTGTAGGCCACGATGTTCTGCAGAAACCCATTGGGCCGCAGGATCGTGTAGCTCATTTTTGTCGCCTTGAGCTTGTCTTCCACTTTGCGGTGCCAGCCTGGAAACGATTTCGCGTAATCTCCCGCTCCCAGCGCGGAATTAAGCACGACGTGCTTCACCCCGGCTTCCTTGCACGCGTCCAGCATATTGCTCTCCAGTTCCACGAGCTGCGGAATCGGAGAACACACAACATACACGGAAGTCACCCCGTTCAGAGCGTTGCCGAGACTCTGCTTGTCCGAATAATCCGCAAGCACGGCCTCGCATCCAGAGGGCGCCTTCGCGGCCTCTTCCTTTGACCTGTACATGGCGCGGACTTTGGACTCCTTCCGGTTCGCTTCCTGCAAAACCACTTTGCCAACACTTCCGCTGGCACCTGTAATGAGGATCATTTTTTGCTCCCACTTTCTGCGGCCAGCGACGGCCGGTCGAATTCAGGCTGACTCGCGCGGGCTAAATACTTCAAGGACATGGTATAACGGTCTTTCACTGCGGTGAAGTACGCACAAATTTGTAAGCTCGGAGTCCCCGAGGAAGGGTCACCACGGCTGTCCGGTTCAGGCGCCCATCAACGTCCTGAGCGGCAAATGGAAAGTCCAGGCAGTCTGGCGACTTTCTTTTGGTCTGCTGCGCTTCGTGGAACTCCGCAATCTTTTGAGAGGCGTCAGCGAAAAGGAAAGCAAAAGCAGGTCCGTCGCTGCGCTCGCGATGACATGCATAGAGGAGGGAATGGCGGCGACCGGGGAATGATGGAGCTAGCGGGTGGGGGTGACGGAGGCGCCTAGTTCCTTGAGTTTGCCGCGGGCGAGGCGATCTTCGTCGCTACCCGGGAAGCGCTTGACGACTTCGCGGAGTTCGCGGACGCCCGCGGTCTTCTGGCCGAGTTCGATGAGGGCCAGGCCCTTCCTGAGGCGCGCGGGACCGAGCTTGAAACTCTTTGGATAGGCGGTGAGCACTTTGTCATAGGCGGCAACGGCATCAACGTACTGCTTCTGCTTGTAAAAGATTTCGCCGAGATAGAACTGGGCGTTGGAAGCGAGGTCGGTGTCGGCGTAATACTTCAGGTAGTCCTCAAATTCGGAGCGGGCGAGATCGTATTTGCCGCTGGTGATATCACGGAGGCCGTTGGAATAGAGCGTGTCGGCGGAGGGGGCTGGGCCGCCAGGAGCGGCGGAGGAGCTGGGCGAAGCACCAGTGGAAGAGGCGGGGCTGGCGGCGCCGGCGGCCGGGGCGGGCGCGGTGCCGGAAATTTTGGCGTCGAGGCTTTGCACGGAATTCTGAAGATCGACGAGCTGCTGGTTGAGCTTGCCGAGGCGCGACTTGATCTCCTCAAGATTGTCCGAGAGACCCTGAACCTGAGTGGACATGGTGTCGAGGCGCGCGCCGGAATTGGCCTGAACATCCTGCACGGACTTCTGGAGCGAGCTCATGGTGGCGCCGAGTTTGTTAACGTTGTCGCTGGATTGCTCGACGAGCGTCTTCATGACGGTGTGGTCCTGCGTGACCTGGGTGGAAAGATCCTTCTGGCCCTGGAGCAGGGAGGTGACGTCGCGCTGAAGCTCGATGAGTTCGCGTGCGACGGCTTCGGCGGGGCGGGGGCCGACCAGGCTTCCGGCAAGCGCGCCGGCGAGAACGGCGGCACTGAATATGGCGATGTGGCGAATACGCATGAACGATCCTCCTCAAGGGCTCTGAAAGGCCGCAGATGAATGGTGGCCGCACGGCAGCCATCAAAAATCATACAGGCCGGGGGAACAGCTTTAACTCTAATTAGAGAGCCGCGAGGTGGCAAGAGTTTGCCGGGCCTCGCGGCTCTTTTGGTCAACAATCGGTCATCCTGGGCGAACAGAGTAAAGCTGGTTAGTTGGCCTTCAGGAAATGGCCGCGACGGTTTTGCTGCCAGCAGGACTCGTTGCTCTCGTTGCAGAAGGGCTTCTCCTTGCCGAAGCTGACGGTGCTGAGGCGATCGGCAGAAACGCCCAGAGAAACGAGATACTGCTTCACGGCGGTGGCGCGGCGATCGCCCAGGGCCAGGTTGTATTCCGTGGAGCCACGCTCGTCGCAGTGGCCTTCGATGGTCGCCTTGATGGACGGGTGCCGCTTCAGGAAGTCCGCGGTCTGAGAAAGGGCAGCGCGAGCGTCGGGACGAATGTCGGCTTTGTCGTAGTCGAAATAGGCATCGCGCACTTCTCTCAGAAAGAGTTCGTCGTCCGAGGGCCCCTTTGGCGGAGGCGGCGGAGGCGGCGCATTCACAGTGACGGTTGCAGTGGCGCTGGCGGAGCCGCCGGGACCGGTGGCAGTAATCGTGTAAGTCGTCGAGTCGGATGGGGTGACCTTAGTGGAGCCTTGAGCGGTCACGGCGCCGACATCGGGCGCGATGCTAAGCTCCGTAGCATCGGTGGAATTCCAGCTCAAGGTCGCTGATTCACCTTTGTTGATGGAACTCGGACTGGCCTGCAGCGTCACCGTGGGACGCGCGGGCGCCGGCGCTTGCACTGGCGGTGGCGGCGGTGGCGGCGGTGGTTTGTGGTGACAGCCGGCCGTGAGAGCGACCATGGACAACGCGACGAGCAAGGCGGCGCGATAGAGCGAGCGTGAAGCCAGATTCATGCAAATCCTCCTCAGTGAAGTTCCCGTGTTCGTCCCGCCAGAGGCACTATCGTAACACCAGCGGGCTGGGTTCGGGTAATATCTCGTATCACGATATGATATACATGGTACTCGGACGTGTGGCATAAACTTCAAGAGCGGCCGGCACGGCGAAACCGGGACAACCGAGACAGAAGGCACCTGCGTGTGAGATGCGCTGGATGCCCCGTCCGGTTCCATGAAAAATCTCATCGGGGGGACCAGTTGGGCGATTCATTGTGCCCGGTGGTGGTTAGCTGATGCGGCTGCGAACCGTCCGCAAGCATGGTCCAGATCTGGCGGGTGCCACCGCGGGTCGATTCGAAAACGAGATGGCGGCCGTCCGGGGCCCAACTGGGACGCTCGTTGCGGCCCTGATCGCGGGTCAGTTCGACAAGCTGGCGGGTGGCGGCGTCCATGATGTAGATGTCGTAGTTGTCGTCGGGGCGGCGCCAACTGAAGGCCAACAACTGGCCATTGGGGGCCCACGCCGGGTCAATGACGTAGCCTTTGTCTGGGAGGTCCAGCTTGGTCTCGCTGGTGCCGTCGGAATTCATGAGGTAGAGCTGGGGAGTGCCGGCGCGATCGCTGACGAAGGCGACGGTCTGACCGGTTTTCGGATTCCAACTGGGAGACATGCTTGCACCGTTGGCGCTGGTCAAGCGCTTGGGGCGGCCACCGTTGATGTCGGAAACGTACAGCTGAGGATTCCCTTGCATCGAGGATGAAAAAATAATCTCCGTGCCGTCGGGAGACCACGCGGGTGTGATATTGGTGCCGCGGAAGCGTGGGAAGGACACCAGCTTGCCGGTGTCCAGCGAATACATGCAGATCTGCGCGCTGGTGAGGCCCCCGGATGGCGCGAAACAAGTGAAAGCGATGCGCGAAGCATCGGGCGACCAACGGGGCGTGAGAGAGATCGATCTCAGGGTAGTGAGCTGGTGCTGGTTGGAACCGTCGTAGTCCATCACCCAAATTTCTTTGGCGCCGCCGCTGCGCGAGCTAACGAAGGCAATCTGCGTGGAGGCCACGCCGGGGAGGCCGCCGGAGAGCTTACTGATGATTTCGTCGGCAAATTGGTGGGCGAATTTGCGAACTTGAAGATCCGTGGGAGCGCCGCGATAGACCTTTCCGACGACCGCCTGAGCCGAGGGATTGCGCACGTCATAGAGCCATGCTTCGATGGCCACTTCGGATGCGGATTCGGAGAGATTGCCGAAGCCGAGGAAACTGGCGTTGGTGGGAGGATCGATCCAGATCGCGGGTTTCAGTTCGGCAGGGATGCTAGGTGCTTGAGGTGGATAGAAGCTAGGACTAGGAACCTCGAGAATGCCGGAGAGCTGGAGATCGTCACGCACGACCTGGGTAAAAAGGGAAGCATGAGATTTCGCTGCCTCGGAGCGCGCGGCGAAGTCTGCGATGGCGAGGCGAGGCTTATTGGCATCCAAGCCGATCGCGGTGCGAAACCAATCTTGCGCCGCCGCGGATCTCCCACAAAAAGCGAGAATCACCAAGACGAAGAATGAACTAAGGCCTCTGAGCTTTGATTGCACCCTCACCTCCGACAATATTAACTAATTCCGGGAACCAGAAGTCACGTCCTTACCGTATGGACGGGGGATTGAAATCCAAAGTGGCAATCACATAAGCGCCTGAATAGTCGCCGGGCAATTTGGTCACCGGAGTCGAGCTTAGCACGGCCCGCAGCGCCGAATTGTCATAGGAAGCATTCCCGCTGGATTCGGAAATGCGCGCGTCCTTGAGCGTGCCATCACGATTGATGGTAAAGGTGACCGCGCAGTGCATGGTTCGCGAGGCACGCGCAGTGGCATCGATCGTCCATTGTTGCCAGTTGCTGTAGATCCTGTTCTTCACAGCTTCGATGTACCAGCCATAGCGGGAAGCAAAATCAGCTCCACCCTGACCCTGGACGGTAACGCCATTCGAGCCTTCACCGGGCGTCGGAGAATAGCCCGTGGGAAGATCTGGATTGCCACCTTTGCCGTAGGGAACGGCGTTATCGGGAGTAGGGGTCTTGTTTTCGAGAGTTCTGGATTGGCGCGATGGTGGCAGAGGCTTCTCTTTGGTGAATTTTGGGATTTTTGTGGCGTCGGTTTTCGGCTCGGGCGGTTTCGGAGGCTCTTCTTTGTGAAGGCCCTTCGTGGGATCGACTGCCTTACTTTCGGTAACAACCGATTCTTTAGGCATGGGGATTCCGGCGGCGCTGACCAAAGTCACTTTGGTGCCGCCGAGCTTTCCCCCGACGCCACCCCACGCGCTTCCGCGGAATTGAATATAAGCGGAGACGGCAATGACGACGGCCAGGCTGGCATGCATGATGATCGAGTAGAAGAGGAATTGCCGGAGGCTCTGGTCCTCGGGCTGTGTGCCCCCGATGGGGTCCATCGAATTGGCGACGGCGGTGGTCATTATTATTGGGTACGCGCGCGGGTGGTGATGGGCTCGGTGACAATGCTGATGTTGTTGATGCCGGACTGGCGAAGCGCGTCGACGACAGCGGCGAAACTGCCGAAGGGGATGGTCTCGTCGCAGCGGAGGAAGACACCCTCCTGAGTGTTTTTCAATTGAGCTCGGATTCTGGAGCCAAGCTGGTGAATGTTGATGGGTTCATTGCCGAGGTAGATGCGCTGGGCCTTGTCCACGGTGACGACGAGGCGCTCCTGATTGATTTCCTTCACGGTTCGCGTTTTGGGGACGTCGACTTCGATGCCCGACTGGAGAATTGGGGCGGTAATCATGAAGATAATGAGCAGCACGAGGACCACGTCCACGAACGGAACCATGTTGATTTCGGAGAGCGAAGTCTGCGTCGATTTGGAGAGTTGTGGCATGGCTACAAGAAGTTTAAAGTCTAAAGTTGAAAGTAGAAAGCAAGAAAAGATCGAGCAAAGAGATGCGAAGCCTATTGCACGGCCGGACGGACAGGTTCGATGCCTTCACGAGTGTTGATTTGGATGGTTGCGCATTGCCCATGGTGTTTGCCCGGAAACAAGATCAATCAAAAGTTTTTTCGACCTGCGCCGTGACCTCCAGAGCAAAGGTATCCAGCCGCTGGGCGAGATCGCGAATTTTCTGCAAAAAATGGTTGTAGAAGATCACCGCCGGGATGGCAGCGAAAAGACCCGCGGCGGTGGTGACCAGTGCCTCGGCGATGCCCGGAGCGACGGCGCGCAAACTGGCGGCACCGGCGCTGCCCAAGCCGGAGAACGCGTCGATGATGCCCCACACGGTCCCGAACAGACCGATGAAGGGCGTCACGGAACCGGTTGTCGCCAGCCAGGACATGCCTTTTTCGACCCGGCGCACCTCATCGGCGGCGGCGAGTTGCATGCTGACGGTGACGGCCGACAAGCTCTTCAACTTTGGTGGATGCGGGTTGCCCGGTGCGGTGCCGACCTGGCTCTGCAGTTCGCGGTAGCCCGCCGCATAGACGGAAGAAAACGGAGAGCCCGCCGTTGCCAGGGCCTGCGGGTTCGCTACGCCTCGGGTGGCGCGAAAAATGCGCAGGAACTGGTCGCTCTCGCGGCGGATGCGTCCGAAGAGGCCAAGCTTTTGGAGAATCATGGCCCAGGAAATAATCGAGAATAAAAGAAGAAGCAAAAGAACGCCGCGGGCGACCAAGCCGGTTTGCGTAAGGATATTTCCGAAGTCGGTTGCAAAAATCGTGGTGAACAGAAAAATGATGTACCCCTCAGTGAGAGCAAATGATATGTGACCGCGACGCGGCCAATATTTTTCCGGGCCTAAGAAACGTAGCACACGCATGCAGAGCGCGCAACAAATAGGATGCGCAAATTTCTGATTTCGCTACTTATCGGGCAACGTGCGGATGGTTGCTGAACGCCAAACAAGCGCTTCTTGGGGGATAAGGCAGGTGATAAACTGCGATTTGGGCATGAGCAAACCATTCGACATCGAATTGGAAAGACTGACCGGCCAGGCCTCTTATTCCGAGGCAGTCCGCGGCGTGGCTGCAGGGCAGCGCGGAACATTTTTCCTCGAGACGTTTGGCTGCCAGATGAATGATCACGACTCAGAGAAGGTCGCCGGCGTGCTGCTCGCGCGCGGCTATCGACAGGTGGAGACGCCGGAAGCCGCTTCCTTGATTCTTTACAACACTTGCAGCATTCGCGAGAAAGCGGCGCAGAAAGTTTTCTCGCGTCTGGGCGAATACCGGGAGAAGCAGAGCGAGGGCAAGGTCATCGGAGTGCTGGGCTGCGTGGCGCAACAGGAAGGCGAAGATATCTTTAGGCGCGCGCCGTGGGTGAGCCTGGTGTGCGGGTCGGCGAGTTACAGCAAGTTGCCGGAAATGATCGCGCAGCTCGAGACGGGGAATCAGCGTGTTACCGGGCTTGACACGGACACGGACGAAACATTTGAAACGGAGGTGACGCGCCGCGACAATCCCTGGCGCGCTTACCTGACGATTATCGAAGGCTGTGACAAGGCGTGCTCGTACTGCGTGGTGCCGTTCACGCGCGGTCCCGAGCGCAGCCGCGCGAGTGATTCCATTCTCAGGGAAGTGCGGGAGCTTGCTGAACTCGGCTACTCCGAGGTCCAACTTCTTGGGCAAACCGTGAACTCTTACGCCGATCCCACTTCGCGGAAGATGCGTTTTTCGGAATTGCTACTGGCGGTGGCCGAGGTGCAGGGAATTCGCCGCGTGCGATTCACTACCTCGCATCCCAGTGATTTCACGCCAGATATTGTAGAAGCGATCGAGCGGCAGCCGAAGATCTGCGACCACGTTCACCTGCCGGTGCAATCCGGTTCGACAAGAGTGCTGCGCGCGATGCAGCGGACCTATTCGCGCGAAGAGTATCTGGAAAAGATCGCCATGATGCGCGGGGCAAAGAAGCCGATCGCCATCACTACGGACGTCATCGTGGGCTTTCCGGGCGAAACGGAATCCGATTTCGACGAAACCATCAGCCTGCTCGAGGATGTGCAGTACACCGGTTTGTTCGCGTTCAAGTATTCGCCGCGGCCGAATACGCCGTCCCTCTCAATGAAGGATGTGATTCCCGAAGAGGAAAAAGGCCGGCGGCTTGCCGCGGTCCAGGAGAAGCAGCGCGAGATTCAGGCGGCGGGGAATGCGGAGCTGGCTGGAAAAACATTTGAAGTGCTGGTCAGCGGAAAATCGCGGCGCGAGAACCAGTGGACCGGGTACACCACATCGCACCGCATGATAAATTTCGCTTCACAAGAGAGAGAGCTTCTGGGAACCTACGTGCAGGTTCGTGTCACAGGAGCGGGTCCAAGCAGTCTGGTGGGCGTACACGCCGCTTAGCTCAGGGAGGCCTCAATGGAAGTGGAGATGAAAATCCGCGGCCTGATGATGGATCCCGTCACGAATATGCCCATCGTGGTGCTCAAGGACGTGCAGGGCCAGGCGATCCTGCCGATCTGGGTGGGCGTGTACGAAGCGAACGCCATCGCCCTGGAAATCGAGAAAGTGCAAACGCCCCGGCCGATGACCCATGACCTGCTGAAAAACGTTCTGCTGGGGCTTGAAGTGCGCGTGCAGAAAATCGTGGTGAATGATCTGAAGGATGATACGTTCTACGCATTGATCTGGGTGGAGCGCGAAGGCCAGATGATGACGATCGATTCGCGCCCCAGCGACGCGCTAGCTCTGGCGTTGCGCATGGATTGCCCGATCTTCGTGGATGAAGCAGTCCTAAAGAACTCCAAGATATCGAGCGCTTTCACCGAGCGCAATACCAACGAGCAACTCCGCACCTGGCTCGATGGTCTTTCCGACGAGGATCTCGGCCGCTACAAGATGTAGCAGCTATCGGCCAGTCGATTCCGTTACCCGCCCGAGATCAAGTTCGAGCCAGTGTGTCTTCCGGCACGAGCATTAACCCGCGAACCGTCCGTCGCCAGGCGAAAAGCAGGACGATGCCGATCAGAATGAGCGCCAGGCTCAGGCCGGCCCACAGGCCAAACGCGCCCCAGCCCCGGCGGAAGCACAGCCAGGCACCGAGCGGAAGACCAATAATCCAGTATGCAGTGAAGTGGCAAAACATGGGCGTGCGCGTATCGCCGGCACCGCGGAGGGCTCCCGTGGCGACGGTTTGGATGCCATCGAATAGTTGGAAGGCTGCACCGGCAGCGAGCAGGAGAATGGTGCTGTGAATGACGGTCTCGTCCGGTGTGTACATCCGCGCGATCCATCGGGGAAATAGGAGCAGAGCCGCGCTGGCGCAGGTCATGAAGGCAGCACCAAGAAAGATGGCTGTGCCGCCAGCATCGCCCACTGCTTTGGGATCGCAACGACCGATCGCCTGACCCACGCGCACGGCGGCCGCGGAAGCGATGCCGAGAGGAACCATGTAGGTAAAGGCGACCGTGTTCAGAGCGATCTGGTGGCTGGCGAGCGGAACAGCACCAAGCCGTGCGACGAGCGCCGTGACCAAGGCAAAGACGCCACTCTCTAAGGTGAACTGAATCGCGGCGGGCAATCCGAGAGTAATGAGGCGGCGGATGCGCGGCAGATCGATTTCCACAGGAGTTCTGAGGAGCTCCGTGCGGTGTTTTTGGTCGTACCACAGCAGGTAGCCGACAAGCACAGAGGCCATGTAGAGCCGCGCGAACGCCGTGGACCATCCGGAACCAACGGCGCCCATGACCGGCGCTCCCCACTTGCCATAGATCAGAATCCAATTGCCTAGAGCATTGACGATGTTGGCGGTGACGAGCGCGAACGCCACGGGTTTCACCATGTTCATCGCTTGCAGGCAGCGGCGCACCGCGAAATAGAGGAGCAGGGGCAGCAAGCCAGCGGCTAACGCCTTGGTGTAGGGAATGGCGAGGGCCAAAACTCCCGGATCAACACGCATCCCTGCAAGAAGAGAGGGAAGCAACCAAACGGGCGCGGCAAGAAAGGGAGCGAGGGCAACGCTGAGGTAAATGCTGTTGAGCAGGGAACGATGGCAGTCCTCGCGCCGGCCCGCTCCGAAGGCTTGCGAAACGAGCGTGTCTAGTCCCATGAGCAGTCCGCCACCGAAGAGAGCCAGCACGATAAAAATGTTGGAGCCCAGGCTGACCGCGCCCATGGCGGTCGCGCTGTTGGGGAGCCGCCCTACCATCATCGTATCGACGATAGCCATGCTCATCCAGCCGAGCTCGGCGAGCACAAGTGGAGTGGCGAGTCGCAGCGTGGGGCGGAATTCGGCGCGAAGTGCCTGGAGTCCGATCATGGGTACACGGCAAGAGGAACGAGTGTAAGCGGGGCGGAGAAAAGGAGCAAACGGACGCCGCGGTGAAACGAAGTGAGGAGCGAGGAGTGGGAGCAATTCGAGGGAAACTACAGAATGCGGGCGACCGAACCGCCCACTGCGATTGGCCTCATACGATCAGAGAGCTGCAGGCAAATACCTAAGGATGAGCCAACCGGAGCGATCCGGGGAGCCCGAACCAGGAGGCCGCTCATGTGCCAAGGCGCCTTGAGTGGCCCGAACGAGTTTGAGAAGGCGATCCTTGCCGATTGGCTTGTATAGGAAGAAGCTGGCGCCCGCTACAAACCCTACGGAAAGCGCACTCGGACGCTGAATCGTCGCTGATCAGGACGATGGATGTCGTTCGATGGAAGCGCGAACTGCGCATCTGCCGGGCAAGTTCGATCCCGTCGGGAGAGGGCATGTGTAAATCCAAAAACACGACATCAAATTTTCCATCATCGAGAATATCGGGAGCTTCCGTGCTTCTGGTAAGGATCAACGCTTCCATGCCGGCTGAGTTCAAGACTTTCCCGATCATCTCGCAAAGTAATGGTTCGTCGTCTACAACCAGGCCACGCCTCTGCATGCCGCCCTCCGGATTCTGGCGATCGCCCGTACGCCGGATTCGGCGTCAGCTTGGAAGAGCCGCTTCCGACCGCAAAATTTCATAGCAGTCGAACTGTATGCCCACGCCCAACTTGCCCCGCGGCGTATCGACGGGCTCGAGACGCACTACGTGACCAGTGCATCGCCACTCTGTGGTCGGTCTGCCGCTGATTTCCTCCGGCATTTTCAGAAGAACCTCGACCGCCGAGCCGACAACCAGCGGCGCGTCGGTGGCGAAAAAGACTCCTCTTTCCGAGAGATTTTCCGATTCCGCTCCCTGCTCGTTCCAGCCGGATTTCCAGGCGCGCACTCGTAGTTTGGCTTTTAAGAGTTGACGGCGAGAATTACGCCGCTTGGATACATAACCTTCCACCGGTGCCTCCTCGCACCCAGGAGGGACGATGGCGCAGGCTGAGAGTGGTGTGGAATAAACACTGTGGAACAAGAGCACGGTGCTGGAAAGGCTCAATTTGGTACTTGCCCCACAAAACCAGCCCACCGCCCTGCCTCTGGTTTTCCACCGCGACAGCGGTCGATCCACCCACTTTTCGCTTGCCAATGAACAGGTAGCAAACGTAGAGTTAGCCTAGGCCTTGGGGGTTTTCTGGAGGCGGCACCCATATATAGGAACCCAGTTGCCGGATCGCTGCGGCTCGATGTTTTGTGCGCGAGCGGAGGCAGAAACAGATGACGGCCATCATCACGGTTGCGAATCAAAAGGGCGGCGTCGGAAAGACCACGACGGCGATCAATCTGTCCGCGGCGCTCGCGCATCGCGGAAAGCGTACGCTACTGATTGATCTCGATCCACAAGCCAATTCGACAATCGCGTTTTACGATGCCGGCGAGATTTCCACAACCATGTTCGACGTGCTGAGCGACAGCCGGGTCACGATGGCCACAGTCATAAAGCCGACCAAGGATCCAATGCTGTTTCTTGGGCCGGGCCGGCTGGCTCTTGCAAAGCTGGAGCAGGTGCTCGCGGGACAATTCGACGCGCCGTTCAAATTGAAAGATGCGCTGACTCCAGTCCTGAAAGATTATGAGTACGTAATCCTCGATACTCCGCCATCGCTGGGAATCCTAACGGTGAATGCCCTGGTGGCCTCGACGCATTTGCTGGTGCCCATTCAAGCAGCGTACTTCGCGATCGAGGGAACTGACGACCTGCTGGAGACCTACGAACGAATCCGGGCGCGTCCCAACCCGGCGCTGAAAGTTCTGGGCGTGGTGATTACCCTTTTTGACAAACGTACGAATATTTCAAAGGATACCCACGGGCAGATTCGATCGGTATTCGGGGAAGTGTTGTTCAAGACGAAAATCACCAAGAACGTCCGGCTGGAAGAGAGTCCGGCATACAAGGAAACGATTTTGACGTACGCGCCGAAATCACCCGGTGCGGTCGAGTACAAGAAACTCGCAGGGGAGGTTATCCAACGTGTCGAAGAGGATCGGGTTACCCGTCACGCTGAAGATGCGGCATGAC
>WNGP01000230.1_pt1 | contig 46902 bp, 38 predicted proteins | sample 5407671 | NCBI WGS metagenome assembly WNGP01 (sample SAMN13153381, study PRJNA577476) | soil metagenome | isolation source: 40 cm soil or saprolite under Garry oak tree replicate 2 | place: USA:California | collected 2016-06-15 | reverse complement strand
GCGACGGCGGTATTCAGTTTCAGGCTGAGGATATCAACCTTGTCGTAGGTATCGGAGGAGGCGTGGTAATTGGGAACGTAATTAGCCTCTTCCTGGTTCGCCACCAGATTGGGGACGCCTTCCAGCAGGAAGTCCAGATTATCGGTGCCGAGAATGGCATCGTCCGTGAAGCGATTGACGCCCCAGGAATTGAGCGGAGTCAATGCCTGGCGGAGGACTTCGGGCTGTAAGTCGTGGCGGCCGCCGAGCGAAAATCCGGTTACGCGCCCGCTTCCTTCATCGAATAGGATGGCCGCATCGGTACGATCCAGATCGTCGCGGTGCGTACGTACGTAGGCCCAGGATCCCAGCATGCCTTCTTCCTCGCCGCTGAACAGCACAAAGCGTATCGTGCGCTTTGGCCGCAAGCCCGTCAGATGAATATCGCGAGCCGCCTCGATGACCAGCGCTGCATTGCAGCCGTCGTCGAGAGCTCCCGTGCCTAGTTCAAAAGAGTCGAGGTGCGCGCCCAACACGACAAACTCGTTGGGGCGCTCCCTGCCTCGAATTTCCGCGATGACGTTTTGTTCCTCTGCCGGCCCGCCGATTCGGTTCGGAAGTTCCAGCCGGAGGCGAATTCGCTCTCCGGCTGCGAGGTCGCGCGCCAGGCGCTGGGCATCTTCGCGTGCGACGATGGCCTGCGGCAGCTTCTCGACCGAGCCGTCCTGGCCCAGGCCGGTGAGGTGGCGATAGAGAACCAAGCCTTCGCGCGTTCCCATCCAGAGAATGGCGCCGGCGCCAGCGGAAGCTGCACGCTCGATGATGGCCGGATTGCGCAAGTATTCGGCAAAGAGATCGTTAAACGTGCGGAGGGCCTCCGTGTGGATGAGCAGAATCGCTCCGCGAGCGGCGGAGCCCATGCGCGCGAAATCTTCCGGACCGCCATCGCCGGCGTCCAGGAGATCTGCCTCGATTCCGCCGGGCGGCGTTGCCGGCGACCAGGCCACGGATACGGCGTGCACCGGAAAAGCAGACGGTGAGAGTATCGCGATGTGCGTAGCCCCTTCACCCCAGGTATGAGGAATAGTGAATTTTTCCGTGTGCACATTCTCAACGCCGGCGTCGTGGAAGGCGGTCACAGCCCATTCCACTGCCTTCGCCATGGCCGGCGATCCGGTCAGGCGGCCGCCGATTCCATCGGTCAGGCGTCGAAGGTTTTCGGCCAACGGCGATGCGCCCAGCGCGTTGGCGATTATTTTCGGCGCCGCTTGCGCGCAAGCGGATATCTCACTTTCCGAACAGGCCTGTGTGCTGGCCGCTGCTGCTTGCCGCATGCGGGCCAACGGGTCGGGTTCCGGCGGTGAAATCTGTGCAGCCGCTGATACCGCGACGATAGATAGTGCGGCAAGAAAACCCACTAGTGCCGTTCCAACTATTTGCACCAAATTCTCTACTAGGCCACCCCACAGCCAATCGCAGGCTCTTTGGGCCGAACCTCTCGCCGGATCAAGTTGGAACGGCACTAGCCCAATGCGTGGATACATGTGTAGCCGGCCAATCGGGAAGCGATTCATATCCAATCACCAATTATAGCCTAGCGCAAATTCTCGCCCCCATCATCGCCGGCCGGCCGCCCAAAGAACCGAATCCGCGACGCGGGCGATTTGCGCCATCTCGCTGACATCGTGAACGCGAACAATATGCGCGCCATTTAAGATTGCCGTGGTTACCGCGGCGGCGGTTCCCCATTGCCGCTTTTCCGCAGGCCACACTTGCCGCTTGTCGCCTAGCGCCCAGCCGATGAACATTTTTCTCGAAGCGCCCACCACGAGCGGGCAGCCCAGGCGGGCTAACTCAGGCAGCCGGGCGAGGGTCTCGAAATTCTGCTTATAGTTCTTGCCAAAGCCGATGCCGGGATCCAGGAGAAGCTTCGATTCCGAGATGCCCGCCCGGCGCGCGCCGGCGATTGACGCACGCAAGCCTTGCGCGATATCGCGGATGACGTCGCGCGCGAAGGGCCCCTTGTGCATCGACCTGGGAGAGCCGCGCATGTGCACGAGAACCAAAGCGGCGCCTCGACTCTTTACGAGATGGGCGAGTTGGGGATCGGTTCGAAGGCCGCTCACGTCATTGATAATTTCTACTCCTGTTTTCAAACCCGCTTCGGCAACCTCGGCTTTCTGCGTATCGAGCGAAATAGGAATTCGCAATTTGCCCTGCAAACTCTGGAGCACGGGCAAGACACGCGCGATCTCCTCGCCGGCGCTGATCGGAGCGGCTCCGGGACGCGTGGATTCGCCGCCTATATCGAGGATGTCCGCGCCAGCCTGCTCCATCTCGAAGGCCCGCCTTACGGCCGATTGCGCGCCGAGATAACGGCCTCCGGCATAAAAACTATCGGGCGTGACATTGAGGATTCCCATGATTAGCGTGCGCTCGCCGAGCCGGAGCGTGCGCGAAGGCAAGCGCAAGCGGTACCGCAAGCGCGCGAACATAGGCGTACATCTTAGATGGCAATTTATGGACTTTGCTAGCGGGAGGAGGCGGGGACGTAATACGCAGTGCGATGCGTGATTTGTGAGTTCGCGGGGACCCGCGCATTCGAGCGCTCGTCGGGGCGCAGCTCCACCTTCAACTTTCGCCAGCCGGGTTTCGCAACGCCCGCGGCGGGGTAATACCCCAATGTGTATTCCGCTTCCAGCTTCAGGGCGATGCCGTGATAAATTTCGGCCAGGCTGCCAAGCTCGCGCAGAAAATATAGTTCGCCGCCGACCTGCCGGGTGAGCTCGGCCAGGTAGAGCGTGTAAAGCGGAATTCCGGAGCGTCGCGCCGCCGGCGTCACGAACGGCTGTTCGCGTTGCGCGGATAACCACTCGCCGGTCATTGCGCGGGGCCGCGGCTCAGTCGAAATCACGTACAGCTCGATACCGCTGGCCGCGATTGCGCGCGTCACATCCTGAAACGTCAGAGATTTATCTGCCCCCGCCGCGGGCGACATACTTTGCGGATCCCAGGTGAGGCCCAGGGCGCTGTCCTGGCCATCGGTCAGAAGAACGATGGCTTTGCGGCCGGCGCGTCCGCTAAAAAGCCGGACAGCGGTGAGATAGGCCGCCTGATAGATGAAGGATTGGGAAGAGTTGGCCACCTGCGCGAGCCGCGGCGAGGTGAGCGCGGCCTGGAGCAGGCGGCGATCACGCGAAAAGGGCAGCAGCACCTCAGTTTCGCCGGCAAAAGCCACAACCGCAACCTCGTCCTCGGGCCGCAGTGATTCTGTAAGGGATTGGGCAACGCCGCGCATATCTCGAAGTTCGCGATAAATGCTGGGGCTGGCGTCAATCACGAGCGCGATGCTCGCGGGAGTAGTCGCAGCGTCGAAGGCGCTAACCTTCTGTTCTGTGCCATCCTCCCACAGGCGAAAATCGTCTCGCGTGAGGCCTCGCACGCGCGTGCCGTCGGGTGCGGTGACGGTGCACTGCGCTTCCACCAGGTCCACTCGCGAACGGATGACGGGGGCGAGCCCTGAGGGCGCGGATGCGGATTCGCCGGCGGGAATCGGCCGCATCTCGCCGGTCGCGGGATCGCGTGAGATTCGTATCTCGTGCTCGAGTATGCGCGGCCGGGGAAGCTTAGGCCTCTGCGCCGGGGCCACGATGCTTGCTCCCAGCACGAAAGTAAAGGCAGGCACGAGAAAACGTCTGAACCGAATGCGGGATTTCGCAAGCAATTTCATCGCGGGTGGCACCACGGCGATTTCAGCCGCCAGGGCGGTCACAAGGAAAGAGATTACTCAAGATCAAAATCGCGCAGCGGCTTTTCCGCCGGTCCTTCGCGGGCCTTCTTCAGTCCTTCCTCGAACTTGCGCGCGAGAACATCTTCCTTCTTGTTTTCCGCTTCCCAGGATTCGCGGAACTTATCCTCGCGGCGCCGGGCTTGCTCCGCCAGAATCCGCGCCGCATCCGAGATATCCACATCGGGCGCAGCCTTGGGCGGCGGGGTGTGCGACAAAACTGCGGCTAACTGTGCGTCAACGACAAGCTTCGAGTGGCAGCACGGACAGACAACTTCAATGGGCGCGGATTTCTTGGCCATGGCCCCATTGTACGCCTTCCGGGCCTCGTTGCATGCGGTCTCCAAAGCTCGCGGGAAAAGAAAAAAGGGCGCCCGAAGGCGCCCTCAGAAGACTGCTCGGATCGGATTGCCTCGCTATCCCTTGCTGAAACCGGGAGCAGGACGGAGTTCGGGCCGCGGAGCGGGCTTCGGCTCGACTCCAGGAAGCGGTTGCGTCGGCGGCACGGGCGCAGCCGGTTTGACCTTCTCCGGCAGCGGCTTGCCATCGATCAGCAGCCTCAAGTCAGCGGCATCCAGGACTTCGCGGACAAGCAGGGCCTGGGCAATGCGTTCGAGGGTGTCTTTATTGCCGTCGAGGATGTTGCGCGCGGTTTCGTAAGCCTGCGTCACAATTTTCCGAACTTCCCCATCGATGTGAATCGCGGTGTCTTCGGAATAATCACGATGCTGCGCAATTTCGCGTCCCAGGAAGATGGCTTCCTCTTTCTTGCCGAAAGCCAGCGGCCCGAGTTCGCTCATGCCCCAGTCGCACACCATCTTCCGCGCGATGTCCGTAGCTCGCTCGATGTCGTTCCCCGCGCCCGTGGTGATATGGCCAAGGAAAATCTCCTCCGCCGAGCGGCCGCCCATCAATACAGTGAGTGTCCCGATGAGATAGTCTCTCGTGTAAGTGTGCTTGTCGTCGATCGGCAGCTGCATCGTCAGGCCCAGCGCCATGCCGCGCGGAATGATGGTGACTTTGTGCAGCGGATCGGCGCCGGGGGTCATGGCCGCCACCAGGGCATGCCCGGCTTCATGATAGGCAGTGTTCCGCTTCTCCTCTTCCGAGAGGATCATGGACTTACGTTCGACGCCCATCAAAACTTTGTCTTTGGACATCTCGAAATCGGCCATGGTGACGACCTTGCGATTTTGGCGCGCCGCCCAAAGCGCCGCTTCGTTCACCAGGTTGGCCAGATCCGCGCCGGAGAATCCCGGAGTGCCGCGCGCAATCACCGAAAGATCCACATCGTCGGCAATGGGGACTTTGCGCGTGTGCACGCGGAGGATTTCCTCCCGTCCCTTGATGTCCGGCCGAGGAACTACCACGCGGCGGTCAAACCGGCCGGGACGCAGCAGGGCGGGGTCCAGCACGTCCGGGCGGTTCGTGGCAGCGATCAGAATGACGCCTTCGTTTGATTCAAAGCCGTCCATTTCCACCAGCAGAGCATTCAGGGTCTGCTCGCGTTCATCGTGACCGCCGCCCAAGCCGGCGCCGCGGTGACGGCCAACCGCATCGATTTCGTCGATGAAGATGATGCAGGGCGCATTCTTCTTGCCCTGCTCGAAGAGATCGCGCACGCGGCTGGCGCCTACGCCGACGAACATCTCCACGAAGTCGGAACCGGAAATGGAGAAAAACGGGACGTTGGCCTCGCCGGCGATGGCGCGCGCCAGGAGGGTCTTGCCGGTTCCAGGAGGGCCGACGAGCAGAACGCCTTTCGGAATGCGTCCGCCCAGCTTTTGAAACTTTTGCGGATCTTTCAGGAATTCGATGATTTCCTGCAGCTCTTCCTTAGCCTCATCGATCCCGGCCACGTCCTTGAATGTGGCCTTCTTCTGCTGCGCAGTCAGCAAACGGGCGCGGGACTTGCCGAAGCTCAGAGCTTTGTTTCCGCCCGCCTGCATTTGCCGCATCATCACGATCCAGAAGCCCACCAGCAGGAATAACGGCGCCGCGGTGAGCAGGAAATTGATCCAGTCTGCGCGGGTAACTTCCTTGACGTTGATGAGAACGCCCTTATCGCGCAGTTCCTTGGTGAGATCGGGGGCCGCTTCCTTGAAGAGAGTTACGCGGAATTTCTTGGCTGGTTCGCGCCACTCGCCTTCGATTTCGTAGCTATTTGGGGAGAGATAGAGCGTGACTTCCTTTACATTTCCGCGGTCCACCTGGCTCATGAACTCGCTGTAGCTGGGTTCTTCCTGGCGCGCAGTCTGACCGCTGGCCGACACCATGCGCCAAAGGACGACGCACAACAGGATGATAAACATCCAGAAGAGTATGGTTTTTGCCGTGGAACTCGAATTCACGCTTTACCTCTTTCTTTCCTTACGTGTAGCCGCCAACCGCAATCCTCGCGCCCGGCGAGGCTGCACACCCACGTAGGGCACGTTACGGTACCACCCACGGCTTCCCGCAAGCCCATAACCCGCCAGATATTTAGATGCCGCAGCGAAGCAAAAGTAATCCGGCTTCAGATCCACCCTGCGTTCAGAAGGCTTATCGAAAAGGGTAGCCAGCTTCAGGGAACGCGGGCGCGTCTCTTGCAGACGCTTCAAAAGAAAATCCTGTGTCAGGCCCGACTGCACCACCGCATCGATGACCAACACATCCCGCTTCTCCAGGCGCGGTGGCTGGCTGAAATAGATCTCCCGGCGATCATGGCCGGCAAACTGGACGTCGCGGATTTCCGCCCACACGAAATGGCAAACCACCGGGCAGGAGATGCGCCTTATCAAATCGGCGGCAAAAACGAAGGCGCTGTCGAGCATCACCACGATATCCAGCGTCCGGTCCCCGTAATCCCCCGATATCGTTCGGCCCAATGACGTTACCCTCTGAGCTAATTGCTGAGAGGTATAAATGGGCTGGAGGGCCAGTTTCAAAGCTTTTCCTCCGCGATAATTACTCCGGCACGAGTTGCCGGTCGCGGAGCGAACGCCGCCGCGACGGGTAGGCCGCGGGTCCAAACCAGCATATTCGCGCTCGTCAGCACCGGCCAGCCCTCCCGATCCGGCACCGCTACTCGCTTCATCCTCAAGAACTGCTTAAGCTTACGGGAGCTGCGCCGCCCCTTTGGCCGGAAGGAGTCGCCAGGACGCCAATTGCGCAGAACCAAAGGTGAGTCAAGCAGGTCCCTGTCTAAGACAGCCTTGTCCGGATCAGTGTCGCTCCGCCAGAGGTGCCAGTCAACCACTTTCAGGTGAAAGCGGCACCTGATTTCTGGCACTGCAACCAGCGTTGATTCTCCGGGATTTCCGAGCTCCACAAGACGTGAGAAAGCCGGCGAGACAGCGGAATTCGGCTCCGAGCCGGCGGCATATCCCTTGGTTTCCTCGTTAGCCGCGGAAAACCAGAGCCAATCAAAGCTACGCTCCACGATCACGCCGGGCAATTCGAGCCGGGAGCCGCTCGAGCCGGCCACGGCCAGATGGACCACACGTTCTACGTGATCCGCAGTCCATTGCCGGCAATGGCCGCGCAGTTCCTGGATGATCCCGCGAACCAGGCGCTGCGTGACCGCCAATCGCGCCTCCTCGGGCAGGTCGATGCCGAGGGGCGGACCGGCATTCGAAGTTGGGTTCAATAGGTCGGCGGAACGGATGCGAAAGCAGCGCCCTTGTCGCTCGAGCAGGGAGTCCAGACGCGCGCGCGTCAGGGCCCTCCAGAAGGCTTCGTCTTCGCGCGACATTCTCGCCAACCGGCCGAGATGATTGACGATGGCGGGCTGAATATCGCGTTCCAGAATTGGCAGGACTTCGTGGCGCAGGCGCGAGCGCAGTCGTGAGCGATCGTAATTGCTTGCGTCTTCCCGCCACGTCTGGCCCAGATTGCCCAAATATTCGCGCAACTCAGCGCGACGAACCTCGAGCAGCGGGCGGACTACCTGGCCGTTCACGGGATAAATTGCCGCAAGGCCAGCGGGCCCTGTCCCTCGGAGAACTCGCGCCAAGACGGTCTCGGCCTGATCGTCGGCGGTGTGCGCCACGGCCACGCGGTCTATGCGGCCTTCCGCCACGCGAGCGGCAAAAAAAGCGTAACGCAAACGCCGCGCGGCATCTTCCAGGTTCCAGTGCCTGGCACGAGCGACGCCTGCAACGTCGTCCCGAGCCGAAAAGAATGGAAGCTCGAAGTGAGCGGCCAATGCCGCGACGAATTCTTCGTCGCCTTCCGAAGCCGCTCCCCGCAGGACATGATTGAAGTGCAGCACGGCGAGGCGAATCCCTTGCTGCGGGCCTACTTCGCGCAGAATCCGAAGCAGAGCCACTGAATCCGAGCCGCCGGAGACGCCGACCCCCACGCGATCGCCAGCCCGCAACATGGCATGACGAGAGATCGTGCTGAGCACGCGCTTAATGAGGTCAATTGACACAGTCGAGTTTCCCTCCAGTAGGAAGTCTCGCTAGCCCGCTCGCGCCGCCTTGGTGACAAAGCCGCGAGACATCTTCTGAGGGAGGGTAGCATTATAGATGCCGGGGAGATCATTTCAGTTCCCGCGGAGTGAGGGCAGGTTTCCTGTTCAGGTCTATCCTGACGCGCCCAAAACTGGTTGCCGAACCGCCCATCACGATCTTTGCGTCGCCGGCGGCCCTTTGTCCAACCGACTGGTGCGTCCTCACTCCATCACTTCACTTGCTGGACACAGCGGAGCGCTTCGGTGAGTCCCTCTTGTTGCTGGCGTGATTTAATGATTTCTTCGGCGCAAACCGCCGGGTGCTACAACGCTCGGGATCCTGATCCAATCAGGGAAGGGAGCATCGGCTTGCTCGGCGCTATAGCAACAGATCCTGTCCAGAGTTCGCCCTCAGTTGCACCGTTACTTATGTGCCGCCGACTCCAGGCGCGGCTATTCGAGCGCCTTGGTCCTCCCGTACCTTGGAACCGCACAACCTACACAGGGCTGGTGATCCTTGTCGTCCTGTGGGCCGCGCGGATGTATGCGACGTGGGCCACTTGGGGGAACCTTACCATTGATGGCGGGCACGAAATGTATGTACCTGCGGTTCTCTCTGAAGGCAAGATGCTATACCGCGATATCTGGTGGCAATACACGCCCTTATCGGTATACCTGAACGCTTACTTATTCCGCTTGTTCGGTGAAAATCTGAATGTGTTGTACTGGGCGGGGTCGCTATCGGCCTTAGCGTCGGCGTTGCTGCTGTACGCGGCTGGAATGCGATTATCCTCATGGCTGGCGGGTTGGACAACGGCGGCGATCGTTATCATCCAAGCCTTCAATCCCTACATTTTTTGCTTCCCGCTGCCTTACAGCTTTGCCGCGGTTTACGGCTGTCTGGCCGCCTGTTTATTTGTTTTCTTCGCGCTCCTGGCGGCACATTCTGACAAGTGGATGTGGACATTCGGGGCGGCCAGCACCGCGGCTCTGGCGCTGCTGGACAAACTTGAATTTGGCGCGGCTTGCTACGCAACCTTGCTGGTTCTGATTGCCGCACGCTGCATCCAGCAGCATTCGTGGAAGCGGATCGGCCGCGACTTCTTGGCGATCTTGCCCGGAGCGACCGTCTGCGGATTAGTGGCCGCTTGGATGATTTCCATACGCGGAGTGGAATTCATTACCCAAGAGAACATCATAAGCTGGCCGACTACGTACTACATGAAGACCTACGGGAAAATGTGGCTGGCGGCCACGGGATTCGCCATCAATGGCCCGGCATTGGGGCAGGCAGCCCTTCGTACAGCCCTGGTTGCCGCCGTTTTCGCTGAAATCTGCATGGTGCTGCGCCGCGCACGATCGGAACGACGTGCGATCTTCACCCTGACGCTCGTCGTTGTGGCTGTGGCGTGTGTTATCGGCGTGTGGCGGCCGCAAGCGGAGACCGTGTTCCGTTCGATATTTCTTCCCCGGGACATGGTCTTGTATGTGGTGATCGCGGCGCTCGCGGCTTGCTGGTACTTCTGGGAGCAGCGGACGGAGACGGCTCTTGCGGCCGCTCTTTTGCTTACCTTTTCCGCTCTTCTGGCGTTTCGCATCCTGCTGGGGATGAATGTATCGGACTATCCCATCTACTATAACGGTCCGGTGATTCTCGGTTTTCTCCTTCTCGCTCCCTCACTCTTGCCCCGATCCGCTCGTTCGTCTCAGGTGGTGCTCCAGCGCCAATTCCTGATTTGCTCGGTCTGTTTGACCGCGGCCGTGCTTCACATAGGCGTGTTTCCGAAAAGGAAAGATCTCGTACCTCTGACGACTTCACGCGGAACGATTCGAGTATCGAAGCTGATGGCCGAAAGGTATGGCTTGGCGATTGCCTTTATGAAAGAGAAGGCCGCACGAGGAGAAGCGGTTCTATCGCTCCCGGAAGACACGAGCTTGTATTTTCTCTCCGGGACCTACTGCCCCACACGAGTATTCATGTTCGTGCCGGGTCTCCTTGTGCCAGGGAAGATGACCGACGAACTCATAGCCGAGATCGAGCGCGCGCCCGTGCGCTATCTGATCTGGTCGAACCGGACGTTCTGGGAAATGGGAGCACCCAATTTCGGCACCGATTTCGACCGCCCGCTGGGCGATTATTTGAGAACCCACTATCGTTTCGTCCGGCCGTTGGCCCCGCCACCCATGGGAGAGTGGGACGCCGGTATTTACGAGCGCAGACCCGACAGCGAACTGCCAGATAAGGTCGCTGCGAACCGTTAGGCATTTACGTTTGCGGCGTACGCTTTGTGGTTCCATGGAGAATAGGAGCCTAGGCATGCTGAGTCCTGAATAAACGGCATTCTCGGAAAGTGGCCCATCACCCGCCAATCGCTCCCCATTGCGGTCCGCTAAGAAATCTGCTATGCCTAACTTTCAACGATGTCCTGGTGTAGGTGATGCCGCATCTGCGATCATCCATCCGGCGGGGGGCGGGCATGAAATACGGCTCGATGGTTCTGCTGTTATTGGCTTTGCTGTTTCCGCTTACGCTGCCGGCTCAGAATGGCAATAGCACAACGGCTTCTCCCAACGACACCGTGACCCTTGGGAGGCGCCTCTTCCAACAAAACTGCAGCGTCTGCCATACGCAGGCAACTCTGACGAACCCGATGTATGGTCCTTCGTTATACCGGGACATCGTGAACGGCAAAGAAGAGGCCATGCGGGATTTCATCGGCAAAGGATCGAGCAAGATGCCGGGCTTTCGGTACGGACTAAAGGCCTCCGAAATCAATGCCATCGTTGAGTATTTGAAAACTGTGCCCAAACCAGCGCCGCGCAGCCCGCAAACCAAAGGTGAAGGTCCAGTCGATTAGATAGAGCATAAGGAGCAGAGCGATGAGGAAGACCCGAAGCTTTTCATCCGAGCGTGTCATTGGAATCCTCGTTCTTGCAATTATGACCATGGCGTTGGCGATCTCTGTTTCGGCATGGGCCTATGGAGCGGATGAGAATGGAGCCTTGCTCGCAGGAATCGTCAAATCGGATTCGGGCGAAAAAATCAGCGGCGTGACGGTGTCCGCGAAAGCGGAAGGGCGGACCATCACCACGACTGTATTCACCGACGGGCAAGGCGATTACTATTTCCCGCCAATGGCGCCGGGAGAATACGAAGTTTGGGCCCAGGCGGACACCTTCGAGACAGCCCGAGCAAAAGTCAATTTGACCGCCGCGCGGCATCAGGATTTTGCACTAAAGCCGCTGAAGGAGTTTCAAAGGCAATTGACCGGCGACCAACTGCTGGCGTCGCTGCCCGACGGCACTCCGGACGATCGCCGCTTGAAGCGCGTGTTCCGAAATAGCTGCACTGGCTGTCACCAGCCAAACTACATCCTTCAAGAGCGTTTTGACGTCGCCGGCTGGACCTCCATCCTCGATCTCATGAAGCGCGTGAATGTCGCCGGTGGGTATTTGGGGGATAAGAGCGAGCCTGCGCCCGTCATCGACTTCCACGAGAAGGAATTGGCCGCCTATCTCGCGCGGATCAGCGGGCCTGAGCCGAGCGGCATGAATTTCAAGCTGCGCCCGCGCCCGACGGGAGAGGCTGCACGGGCCGTTTTCACCGAGTACGAGGTTCCCATCGCCCCAGACGAAAAATCGGGAACGGAATACATCACCAACGACGGAAGCGATTGGTCGCTCGGCACGCCGTCAAGTTTGAGCGGCGCCCACGGCATACACGACGCGCAAGCCGATCTGAACGGCAATATCTGGTTTTCGTATAACGTTTCCAATCACGACATCAGCTTGGGGAGAGTGGATGCCAAGACCGGCGCGCTCAAGACGTTCAAGATACCCGGATTGCAGGGTATGGCGGCCAATGGTCACGGCCTCAGCAGAGATCCGCAAGGAATCCTCTGGTTCAATATGAGCGCTGGTGTGGAAGGGGGCCAGGGACGGTTGGCCAGAATCGATCCCGCCACCGAAAAGATCGAGGTGTTTACAGTGCCCGAAGGTATGACCGGCCCCACCACGACAGCCGGAACCGTTGACGTGGATGGCAAAGGAAAGATCTGGGCTACCACGGGCCCGGGAGCCGTACGGTTCGACCCAGAAACGAAACAGTTCACAGAGTTCAAGTCTCCGATATACAAAAACGCAGATGGGATCGGAAACACCTACGGGCTGGCCGCCGATGGCGATGGGAATGCCTGGTGGGCGCAAATGAATATGGACACCATCGGCAAGACCGACATCAAGTCCGGCAAAGTCACCCAAATCAAGATTCCTTCCGTCCCAGGGCAGATGGATCTCGCCACCGATGAAGAACGTAAAGTCTATGCCGCCGCCGGATCCACTTGGAATACCGCAGTGCCATGGGCCGAGGGGCCCCGCAGGATGGGAGCAGACAAGAACGGCCATGTCGTTTGGGTTTGCGATTGGTGGGGAGGAAGTCTCGCCAAGATCGATACTCACAGCTTGAAAGTGAGCATGGTTCCGCTTCCCAGGCCGGACGCCCTGCAGCCTTATCAGGCGCAGGTGGATTCAAACCACAATGTGTGGATCAATCTCATGAACGCCGACGAAGTGGTGAAATTCGATCCCAAGACTTCCAAATGGGTCGAATATCCATTCCCCACGCTCGGCGCCGAGACGCGCTACGTTTCTTTGCTCGAGAAAGACGGCGGGATTCAGGTCATTCTTCCGTATTCCAGGGCCAGGAAAGTCGCGCGCATGACGCTGCGAAGCGAAAAAGAATTGCAGTCGCTGAAGGCGCAGACTCGACTCGAACAGGCCCGCGCGCGTTAGCAGCCTACAGAATGGCGCCCAGAGCACACGGTATGTAGAGGTATCGCACGATTGCACAGCTACTTTGTGTACATCGTTTCCAGCCGATCACGAAATTTATATACGGGTGTGACCAACGATTTGGAACGCAGAATTTCCCAACATAAACAAGGCCTCGTCCCGGGGTTCACGAAGCACTACCGAATTCATCGGACGTGGAAGGATTTGACGGAATTCCTCTTTCCGAAGTTCAAACGTACTGACTAAGCATTCCCCAGCCATTGTCAGAGACGCAACTGAGATCGTCATCACGAGGCCCGATCTGTGGGCCGAGGGATCTGCAGTTGCGGTGGATGGAAGGAAACTGCAGATCCCTCGGTCGTCCGGAAGGCACCCTCTAAAGTGCATAGGCCGCGGCGGACGACCTCGGGATGACACCTAAGCCAAACAAACAAGATTAGCTGATAGGTTAGGCTACTTTTTCGATTCGGAGATTTTTTGCAGATTCGAGAAGTTGACGTTGTCTTCGCAGATGGTTTCCTCGATCTTCCAGTCCGGCTTCAGATCAAAGACCATGTGTGAAGTCCACGGCTTGGTATAGGCCTTCGGATCCTCGATGGTAATGTCGTTCACTAAAGTGTCGTGACTCGTGCGCTGTATGCGCTCCACCAGGTGCAGCGCATCGCTGTGCGGATGTCCCGCGTAATCAAGCCAGGTCTTCTCATTGAAACCGATGGTATCGACGACGAACGTATTCCCCTCCCACTTGCCGATCGACTCCCCCATCCACGTAGGATTCAAATCCGCCGTATGCTGCCGTCCATCGGTGAAGATTTCGCGCACGAAGTGATCGTACTCAAAGAACATCATCACTCGGCCGGGCGCTTGCAGAATCTCCAGCGGAGCGCCTCGCACGAGGTAAATTTTAGGCACTCCCGGAGGGAAACATTGGGCGACCGGATCGTTCGTCTGGACCAAAGTGACGGCATGGGGTCCGACATTAGGCCTGGCGGCTTTGAACTTTTCGAGTCCCCACGGCGTCATGGGCGGCTCCTCGTTCGTCAGGGTTAAGGCGATCTCGTAAAGTGTGTACTTGCGCTTGTTGTCGGGAGGGCGCCGCGTACGCCTCCAAACGCCGGAAAGGTCCGGCGTCGTGCCCGCCGTGGCAGGCTTCGGCGCGGACGGAGCTTTTGCCGCTCCCGGCGCGCCATTTTGACCTCGCATGCCGCAGGGAAAGCCGATCGCTACCAGCAGCGCGAAGGGCGTCAACCAATTGCGCATTGCAGTTCTGTCAGAGGGAGCGCTCATTGTCCCGCATAATCCTCGCCGCGCTCGAGTCCAAGCTCCTTGCCACTGGCCAAAACCACCTTGGTCAAACGCATCGATGGCGATCCGTTTTTGGACGGATTACCTGTGACCGTGATCGCGTCACCCGGTTTGAGTATGCTCTTCGTCCAGCCGCTTCTCGATAGCGTGGCGATGCCCACCGCTTCGAGAATCCAATTCTGGACCTTGCCCGTCGAGTCTTTCACATCGAGGAAAATTTGGGCATGCGGATTCTGGAAGCGGAAGTCGGTTACGGTTCCCTTCAAGGTTGTTAGTTTATTCGAGTCATAGCCCGCCGCGCCATGGTGTGCGAAGGCCGCACTGGCGAGCAGCAAAAGAGCAGCAGCCAAAGCAAAACGTGCCGCCAATTTGACATTCATTGGAGAAGACCTCCGATTGGAGGCGACTATTCCATTGCCATACGTGTTTTGTCAATGCCCTACTCGCGGTGGAAGCGTTGTGCGGACGAGTCCGAGTAAGCATTCGGAGCAAATTGTGTTACAGTCGGCGGCAAAATCCGTCGAAGGAGGGAGCCCATGGAGCCTCCTGCGTTCAAATCCTCTTCGGCAGCGCCGTGGAGAGCCGCGCGCCATCTTTGCATCACGTTTTTCTTGGCTGCGCTGGTTCTCGCCGTGCCTCGTGCAGGGGTCGCTCACGATATCCCGAGCGATGTGACGGTGCAGGCGTTTGTGAAGCCGGCCGGGCAGCAACTCGACCTGCTGCTGCGGGTGCCGCTCAACGCCATGCGCGATACGGAATTCCCCGAGCGCGGCCCCGGATATCTGGATTTGGCGCGCGTGGATGCCTCGTTGCGCGAGGCGGCCTCAGTGTGGATTGCCGATGCCCTGGAGCTCTATGAGGACAATGCCCGGCTGCCTAGTCCGCGCATCGCCGCGGTGCGCGTTTCGCTGGAATCGGACAGATCCTTCGCTTCCTACGATGAGGCATTCGCTCACGTTACCGGTCCGCGTCTCACGAATGACGTGCAGGTCTATTGGAATCAGGTCATGCTCGATGTGCTCTTCGAGTATCCGATTCATTCGGACCGGTCCCGGTTTTCGATTCATCCCGGCCTGGCGCGGCTCGGTTTGCACGAGATCACCGTGCTGCGTTTTTTGCCGCCCGATGGGGCGGTCCGCGCGTTCGAGTTCGCCGGCGATCCGGGCCTGGTCAGGCTGGATCCGCGCTGGCACCAAGCGGCCCTGCGCTTCGTCAAACTGGGCTTCTTTCACATATTGGACGGAACCGACCACCTGCTGTTCCTGTTCTGCCTGGTCATACCGTTCCGCAGCTTGCGCAAATTGATCCCGGTGGTGACTTCTTTCACCGTGGCGCATTCGATCACGCTGATCGCCAGCGCCTATAACCTGGCGCCGGATTTTTTATGGTTCCCGCCGCTGATCGAGACGCTGATCGCGATGTCCATCGTTTACATGGCCCTCGAGAATATCGTCGGCGGAATCGGAGTGCAGCGCCGCTGGATGATTACGTTCGGATTCGGCCTGGTGCACGGCTTCGGCTTTTCCTTCGCGCTGCGCCAGACTCTGCAGTTTGCCGGATCGCACCTGTTGACCTCGCTGCTTTCCTTCAATATCGGCGTAGAACTCGGCCAATTGCTGGTGCTGGTGCTGCTCATTCCTATGCTGCACGTTTTCTTCCGTTTTGCGGTGGCCGAGCGGACCGGCACCATCATCCTCTCGGCGCTGATTGCCCACACGGGCTGGCACTGGATGCTCGACCGCGGGGAGCGGCTGCGGCAGTTCCGCTTCACCGGGCCGGTGCTTACCGCGGCCTTGCTGGCGAGCGCAATGCGTTTTCTCATGGTGATGCTGATTCTCGCGGGTCTGGTGTGGTGCGTGGCGAAGTATTGGCCGCTGAAATTTCCGGCGCGCCAGCCGTCTCCACGCGGCCCGCTCGGCATTGGTTCCACTCACGTTGGTACGGTTGGGAATAGTTTCGAGACTGAAACGGGAGGAGAAATATGAGACGCAATCTCTATGTCGGGGCTGCTTTTTTGGCACTGCTCATCGCGCTGGGTGTGGGATCGACCGTGCTCGAGAGGAGAGCCGGCGTGGAAGCCGCGGGAGTACAGGCGCCGCGTTTCGAAGTGGATCCCATGTGGCCCAAGCCGTTGCCAAACCATTGGCTGCTGGGCATGACCATCGGCGTGTCCGTCGACGCCCAGGATCACATCTGGATCATTCACCGGGGCGGCTCGTTGGAAAGAATGGAAAACTATCTCGCCGCGAATCCGCCGGCCTCAGAATGTTGCATGGCGGCTCCGCCGGTTCTGGAGTTTGACGAGGAGGGCAATCTCATCGGGCACTGGGGCGGACCTGGCCAGGGTTACGATTGGCCGGTCTCCAATCACGGAATCACCGTCGATTACAAGGGAAACGTGTGGATCGGCGGCAACGGCCGCGGTGCGCAGGTTGCCCCGCCGACGCAAGCTGCCGCCGCAAATGAGTCGCAGCCCGGCGGCGGTCCCTTCAACGACAACATGGTCCTGAAATTCACGCAGGACGGCAAATTCCTGATGCAAATCGGCCATCCCGGCCAGAGCAAAGGCAGCAACGATCTGGAAAACCTCAAAGGTCCCGCAAAGATGTTTATCGACAAGGATGCCAACGAGCTTTACGTCGCCGACGGCTACGGGAATCATCGCGTCATCGTTTTCGATGCGGACACCGGGAAATACAAGCGCCATTGGGGAGCCTATGGCCACAAACCGGACGACACCAGCCTTGGCCCGTACAATCCCGATGCGCCGCCGGCACAGCAGTTCCGCAATCCCGTGCACTGTACCGAACTCGCAAACGACGGCCTCTTATACGTCTGCGACCGCGTCAATGACCGCATCCAGGTGTTCAAGAAGGACGGCACTTTCGTCAAAGAGGCCATCATCGCCAAGCGGACGCTCGGCGACGGCTCGGTCTGGGACATTGCCTTCTCCAAAGATCCGCAGCAGAAATACATCTTTCTGGCCGATGGTTCCAACGAGAAGGTCTACATCATGCTGCGCGACACCCTGGAAATCCTGACCAGCTTCGGCGATGGCGGCCGTCAGCCCGGCGAGTTCTACGCGGTGCATAGCATTGCCACGGATTCAAAGGGCAACATCTTCACCACGGAGACGTACCGCGGCCAGCGGGTGCAGAAATTCGTCTACAAGGGCATGGGGCCCGTAACGAAGAAAGACCAAGGCGTTGTCTGGCCCAAAAAAGCTTCGTGATCGCGAAGGGAATCGAAACCTTCGAGGCGGCCGAGGAAAAACCTAAACTACGCAACCTGTGACAGAGCGCTATGGTGTTCTAAGCTGAATCCAACTGGGCGAGCGCGGTCTTCACGTCAGCCGCATGGTCGAATGCCGGGCTCAATTGTAAGGTACGCTCCAGGTGGGCCTTGGCCTTGCTCTTCTCATCAATCTTTTGATACGCCAAGCCCAGGTGATAATGCAATGAGGCATTGTCGGGAGCTTTCTTGATCGCTTCCTCTAGAAGATCAATGGCCAAATGATAGGTCCCCTTTTTGTAGTAAGCCCAAGCCAGGGTGTCGGCGACACTCGGATTATCGGGCAGCTTCTGACGAGCCGTTTGCGCCAGAGTGAGCGCCACATCGGAGTTTCCGCCGTGCTCCAGCATCACGTAGGCCAAGTTGTTGGAAGCTAACGGGAAGTCTGGCTGCACTTGAAGAGTCTTTTGATAGAGCTCTTGCGCCTTTTGCCAATGGCCCTGGTTCTCTTCTATTCCCCCAGACAGAAAATAGGCTCGAGGGTCCATGGGATTATGCTGAATGGCGTTTTGCGCACTGGCCGCGGCTTTATCGGCCGCTCCTTGCGATGTGTAGACCTGCGCCAGGAGCAGCAGCGGGGTCGCGTCTGATTTGTTCAGGTCCGACGCCTTCAGGAGAGCCGCCTCAGCTTTATCAAGCTCCGGCGGTTTCCTGCTGAGAAGCAAGTCCGCCTCCAACATGTAGTGACCGCTGTTTTCTGGCGCCTTCATGATCGTCTCAGTAACTTCGGCCATAGCTTTGTCAGGTTGCTTCTCTGCTATCAGGACAGCAACCAAACCTTGGAGTGCCTGGGTGGAGTTCGGGTCAAGTGCCAGCGCTTGCGCATAAAATTTCTCGGCCTCGGCATAACGCTTCTGCGATGCACGGAAGTGGGCCATGGCGGCAAATCCGGTTGGATTGTGCGGGGCGACTTCCATGGCTTTATTCAAATCGGCTTCCGCGCCGCTTGCGTCATGTTTGGAGGCCTTCGCAGCTGCACGCAGCACATAAGCATCCGCGGAGTTGGGTCTCGCGGAAATAATGGCTTCTGCGGTACCAGCCAGATCTTCTGGATCGCCTTTTCTCAAGGCCACAGCGGCGAGCGCGCTCTGTGCCTCGATAAAATTGGGATTCAGGCGCACCGTTTCTCTCCATTGCGCCTCTGCCTGCCCGGAATCCCCCGTCGCATTGAAAGCTAAACCAAGGTAATAGTGAGCCAGGGAGTTGCCGGGGTCGTTCCTGATCGCCGCCCGCAATTGATCAATCGCCTGCGCTGGGTGACCTTGCTGCACCAGAATTTGATCATGAGCGAGCAGACTCTGCTGATCTAAAGGACTTGTTTTCAGAATCTCCGCGTCTAGACTATCAGCCTCGTCCAGGCGACCTCGAAGGATGAGCAGTTGAATATAATTCTTCTTAATCTGAAGATCCTTGGGATGCTCCTTGTATAACGATGCATATTCATCAAGCGCTTTGGGCAAATCCCCGGCCTGGAAGTAAACGTCGCCAAGCAAGCGGTACGCCTGCGGCGAATCCTTCAGAGCGCCCTTCGCTTCCTTTGCCGCCTCCTCCGCCGGGGAAATCTGTTTTTCGGCCAAAAATAAGTTGCAAAGCGCTATTCGTGGAGCAATGTTCTTAGGCTCTAGTTCAATAGCCTGCCGAAATTGCGCTTCAGCTTCTGACCAGCGCTGCTGCCGAGCGTAAAACGTTCCGAGTAACAGGCGTGTGGGAAGGGATTGGGGATCAAGCGAAACGGCCTTCTTGAAACTCTCCTCGGCAGCCGCCGCATCCTTAGCCGAGATTTGAAGGGCAGCCATGCCAAGATAGGAAGGCGCTCGCTCCGGGTTGAGGTCTATCGCCGTCTGCATTTCATTGAGAGACGCAGCGGTCTGCTGAAGCTGCGCCAAGGCATTGGCCCGGAGGATGTGTGCATCCACGTTCCCGGGGTCCTTTTGGAGTACCCGGTCCGCGTGCTGCTGAGCCTGGTCGAACTCGCGAGCGGCCAGGAGTAGATTGCCAAAATCAACTTGGGCCTGGAGGTTTTCAGGATCGAGCTCAATCGTGCGGGCCAGTTCACGGTACGCAACCCTCCAATCGCGCAACTGCAAGGAGGTCCGAGCCAGCTGATAGTGGGCGTCAGCATACTTCGGATCGATCCGTACTGCATTTTGGAACTGGATTGAAGCCGCCCGGTAATCGTGCTTTTGGAAGTAGCGGTTTCCACTCCCTAAATATTTTTGCTTGAGAACATTCGGATCACGGGAGCAGCCGGCAATAACCACGGCGGCCGTGATGGCTATCAGAAGCCTTGAACACACAAGTTTTTTCATTGTGACCATCCTAAACGATTTTGACACCGGCTCGATTGCACTCATATTCATCCCCGAACCGTTGTTGCTATGGCGCGCCCGAGTTCCAAGTTGTGGCCTTGGATGTGCCGGCGGTGATTGGGAGACTGGCACGTATCTTCTGAATAAGGGTTTCAACATCTGTCTCTCCGTCATTCCCAATGATCACATCGGCGCGGGCCTTGGAAGGCTCGATGAACTGCTTATGCATCGGGTAAACGCTGGCCAAATATTGTTCGATCACAGATTCGGTCGTGCGCCCGCGCTCGCGGAGGTCGCGCCGGAGACGCCGAATGAAACGAACATCTGCATCTGTGTCCAGGAAAATCTTCAGGCCGAATAATTCACAGAGTTCCCTGTTCTCTAAGAGGAGAGTTCCTTCGACAATGACGACCGGACCAGGCTGCAGACGGACCGTTCGATTCTCCCGCAGGTGACGGGTGAAATCGTATGTGGGCCGGTCAATGGCCCGGCCGGACCGCAACAGGCGGAGATGCTCGATCATTAGTGGGATGTCAACCGATTCCGGATGATCGAAATTGTGACGAGCGCGCTGGTCAGGGGCGAGGTGCGCGAGATCTTTATAATAATGATCCTGCGCAACCAGGACCGCGCTCTCCTCGGCGAGGGCCGCAACGATTCGTCTAGCGAGCGTGGTTTTGCCAGCGCCTGTGCCTCCGCAAATACCGATGACTAGTGCCGCCAAGGCTCGGTTTCCTCGCAGAATCAGGTTTATCTCAATGGAGCCCGCAAACCGTTGAGCTCAATTCGGTACATACTGATCCAAGATAGGCAGAAATTTTTGGCTGAAGCTCACCGCTCGCGCCTCGGCAGTCGTAGCGGTTTCCTCGCGAGCGATCGGAGTGACAACGCGAACGAGCGCCCCATCGGTACGATTCATACGTATGGCGTCCGTAACCAGGTAGTATTTGGCCCAGTACTCACTCGCTGTCGTACGACCGTGTGACTGATACCAATAGAGCACGAGCAGATGGTTGTCGCCTTTTTCGAGCACGTAGCGGTTGGCATTGATGGGCGGCCCACCCGGCCTTGCTAAGCGCATTCGTCCCGATTCGATGGGCGCCCAGCCCGCTCCTGGCAGGCAATTCTTGGGTGAATGAATCGTGTCGCCAGTCCTCTGGCTAGGAAAGTAGGCCAAAAAATAATCAATATACGGTTCTTGACGGGACTGATAGAGCCGCGATAAGAACTCGCCCGGACCAAGAACCGCCAAAAATTCAGGCGGGATCCCCATATCCCGTCCCTGCCACCCTCCCAGTTCCAGGGGAAAAGAGGAAAACGGAGAATGCGGTCGCAACCGTTCGGGTCGATTCCGCGCGTTGAGAAAAATTCCCGTGCATGCCAAGAGACCCAGCACCGGGAGGAGTCTTAGCGAGGAGCGCATCAGGGCGCCTCTTTCGTTTTTACTGACCGGCCCCGCAGGATTTTCAATGCCCAATGCACGGCGAAAAGCATGGCCAGCGAAAGTACGAAGATGATCCAGCCGGAAAAGGTATGAAAGAAACCCTCACCTTTTTGGGGATCCCAATACTGCACCACTAGTCCTGTTCCCATGATGCGCAGGCCATTCGCTGCGACTGCAATGGGAATCGCGGCGATCACCAAAGCGGCTCTCCAAAGGTTTCGGGCCTCGACAAAGTACGCGTAAATGACGGCGAGTGCGGTTAGCGAGACGAGTGAGCGAATTCCACTGCAGGCCTCAACAACCTCAAGACTCATCACCGGTAAATGGATGACATTTCCTTCGCGCAAGACAGGTACTCCCAAGACCGAAAGCAGCCAGGTAGCTAACTGCGAAGCTAAAAACTGTAAGGGGAAAGCAATCTCGTTGAAGATGATCACAGGGATGGGAATCATCAAGAACAGAACGCCCCAGGGAAACAAAAGGGCCCGAAAATGGCCCCAGCCGGCAAAATAGATGATCATTCCCCCCAGCAGAAGCACCAACGAAGATCGTGAGAGGAAGAGTTCCGCCCCGAGGTTTCCGACGATCAAAACGACCAATGCTCCGGCAATGACGGCCAGACCCAGCCAGCTTGGCGCCAAGGGCAGGGCTGCCAGCCTCTTCCTTTGTTGCCAAACGACAAAAAGCGAAAACACCGGTATGACGAAACCATGCGAGAAGTTGGGATCGTTCCACCAATCGAGGACCAATGCAGCCAAAATGCCGTGATAAAGAAATCCGATAAGCCCTAGGAGAACAAACGCTTGCAATAGCCAAGCGTGGCGTTCCCAGCTCTTTACGCTGGGGTTGGTAACTAACGCATGATCTTGAGCGTAAGTCGCAGACTCAGGCATCGGACACTTAGTCGTGCTCGCTAAACGCAGCTAGTCGTACTCGCTAAGCAAAGCAATCCTCCTTCCAGCCTTAGTTTGACGCGGTATTCTCCGATAATGAAAATGGAGGCTCGTGACATGCTAGGCTCTATAGTCTCAAGGGCTTACGTCAATTTCTCATTTGCACCGCACCCCGCGGATTTTCCGGCCCGTGACAAGTTCACGAGTCTGAAACGCACACTTCGCTCGGCAGAATAGCGAAAAGTCTTTCCACTAAGTGGAATAGCATCGGAACGTCAAAAAGTCCCCCCCCGGCCGCTTATTGCGCCTGCCCAGGTAAATACAAGATTCTAAATGCCTTGATAACAACACAGTCGTCCTCATGTTCGCGTCGATCGTGGCACATCCGTTGCACCCGATCACCACCGAGTTGCCCTGAACGCTTGGCAGTTACGGGTGTCTAGGTTGGCGAATACCACAGAGGAAATAAGGGAACAGGTTGCCGGAAGCCTGATTCCCACGTCGGCGATTAACCGACCTCCCATCATGAGGCCTCAACCCATCGTTCGCATATTCAATGCCTATTTTCCTGCGCGGACGCTGCTGTTGGCATTGTCGGAACTCATTATGATGTTTTTAGCGTTAGTTGCGGCCACTTACGCGCGATTCAGGGCAGACGGCACACTCCTCCTGTTCTATGAAAACGGGTGGGAACGAATTGGGATGGTATGTTTGGTCTGCCTCCTGTGCCTCTACTATTACGATCTGTACCATTCCACCATTCTCGCTAGTGCACGCGAGGTCTTCATACGCTTAGTTCAAGTTGTAGGCACGGCGTGCATCATCCTGGCCGTCCTCTACTATCTTTTTCCATCGATTCAAATCAGAAGCAGCCTATTTATGCCCGCAGTTCTCTTCATGGGCGCCTGCTTGGTGGGCTGGCGGAAACTCTTCTCAGTCGTCAACGGTTCCCCCACACTCGCGGAAAGGACCGCGCTGCTGGGTGCGGGACCGCTGGCCTTGTCGTTGGCAAAGGAAATTAGCAGTCGTCCTGAACTTGGCTTTCGGCTGATCGGCTTCGTGGCTGATGGCGCGAAATCCCCGGCTGTTCTGAACGGACTCGATCACATCGGCGATTCACAGGAAATCGTTGATGTTGTCATGGCCGAACAGATTCATCGACTCATCGTTACCATGAGCGAGCAGCGCGGCAGGCTTCCAGTCGAGCAATTGCTGGAGCTTAAGGCCCGGGGCGTATTGGTTCAGGACGGACCAGCGTTCTATGAAACCCTTACCGGCAAGATTGCGCTCGAGTCACTCAGGCTGAGCGAACTTGTGTTTGGCCCGGGCTTTTTCGCACCGGGCGGCCTGCAGTTGTACAAGCGGATCTCCTCGTTAGTCATCTCGCTGATCTGCTTGGTTCCAGCGCTTCCCTTGATGGGCCTGATCGCGCTGGCGATCTGGTTCGATTCCGGAAAACCGATCCTGTTTCGTCAAAGGCGCGTAGGCAAGGGCGGAAAGATTTTTACTCTTTATAAATTTCGTTCCATGAAGGCCGCGGGAAACGGCAATGCAAGCGGGAACGGAAAAATACAACCGGCGCAGGAAATGGACGAGCGCTTCACTCGGGTAGGCCGTTGGGTGCGGCGTTTGCGCGTGGACGAACTCCCTCAGCTTTATAACATTCTGCGCGGCGATATGCATTTCGTAGGGCCGCGGCCGTTTATGCTGGAAGAGGAAGAAGAGTTCGCCAAGCAGATACCGCTCTACAAGTACCGCTGGGCAGTGAACCCTGGTGCGACCGGGTGGGCACAGATTCACCGCCCCTACTGCGCAACTTTGGAAGATAACAAGGACAAACTTTCCTACGATCTTTTTTATATCAAGAACATGTCCGTTGGTCTTGATCTGCTCATCATTTTTCAAACTGTGAAAACACTGATCTTGGGCCGAGGGGCCCGTTAGGGTAAGCCGTGCCCTGGAAATCGCAATACGGTCCACGAGGTCGGGAGGCACAGTGAGCTCGCACCGGCCTACAGATTCAGAAGCCCCGGCAAGATTGTCGAGCATCCTCTCGACGGCGTTGCCCTTCACACGCGGATCCGCCAAACAGCTTTGTGTTTTCTCGGTAGACGTCGAGGATTGGTTTCACATCCTCGATCTGCCAGCGACACCGCCATTAACCAAGTGGTCCGCCCTGCCTTCGCGCGTAGAAAAAAATTTCTTGAAGCTGCTGGACATCCTGGATGAAGCAAACGCGAAGGTCACCTGCTTTTTCCTGGGCTGGGTGGCCCAGAGATTCCCCCATCTGGTCCAGGAGGCAGCCAAGCGCGGGCACGAAGTCGCTTCCCATGGCTACGCCCATACGTTGACAAGTCACATGACCCCAGACGGCTTTTTCCGCGATGCCAAGAAGTCCAAGGGAATCCTGGAAGATGTTGCCGGCCAGCAAGTCTACGGTTATCGCGCCGCCGGCTTCTCCGTGACCGAGTCGACGCACTGGTTTTTTGACAAACTGATCGAGGCCGGATACCTCTACGATTCCTCGGTGTTCCCTGCACGGCGGGGACACGGAGGCCTTCGAAACGGACATCGCGGGCCCCACATGATCGTAGGCCCTTGCGGAGAAATTATCGAATTTCCCATGACGGTTGAGCCCGTTTTCGGCGCACCCGTGTGTTTCTTCGGAGGCGGGTACCTGCGGTTCTTTCCCTACGCGATGATGAAGCACATGGCCAAAAGGGTCTTGGCCAATGGCCTGCCGGTCATCTTCTACGTTCATCCGCGGGAAATTGATCCGGAACACCCCCGCCTCCCCATGAATCTGAAACGGAGGTTCAAGTGTTACGTAAATTTACGGGCCACCGAGCGAAAAATTCGCCGGATCTTGGCCGACTTTGAGATCACCAGTTTCCAGAACTTGCTTGCAAATGGCTGGCCATACCACGCGTCCGACGCAGCAGTGTCTTCGCTTCCCTCGCCGGTTGAGAAATTGGCCGAAGAGCACGAACGGATATAAACGATGAACGTTGAACTGATTCAAGACGCCTGCCGCTGGAATGCTTACACGGACAACTTTCCCGAAGCTTCCATTTGCCACCGTTCGATATGGCGCTGTGGCCGGCGAGTTAACTGGACGGCAAGCAGACTCGGCTGGTACAGAAAAGCCGTTCACACGGGAGCCAGTGAATGCGAGTTTTTTTAACCGGCGGGGCGGGTTTCGTCGGCAGCAATCTGGCGGAACGCTTGCTCGTCGATGGCCACAACGTCACGATCTATGATGATCTGAGTGCCGGCTCGCGGGAATTACTCCGCGAATGCGAAGGTCATGGGGGCTTTCGGTTCATCCACGGTGATCTGCTGTGTCTCGATAAGCTCGTTCCCGCGATCCGGAACCACGACACCGTTTTTCATCTGGCCGCCAACTCAAACATCGAAAAAGGACGACAACAGGCCGATACCGACCTTCGGCTAGGTACGCTGGCGACATTCAATATCCTCGAAGCTATGCGCAGCGCGGGTGTTCGCCAGCTGGTTTTTTCCTCCAGCTCAGTTGTTTACGGCGAACCTACCGTGATTCCTACCCCCGAGGATTACGGGCCACTTTTTCCCATTTCGCTCTATGGAGCCAGCAAGCTCGCCTGCGAGGGCTTGATCAGTGCTTTCAGCCATAACTACGGAGTCCAGGCCTGGATCTATCGCTTCGCGAACATCTGCGGCCGCCATGGAACTCATGGCGCGATTGTAGATTTCATCCGCAAACTGCAGGCAAACCACCGCCGGCTCGAGATCCTCGGGGACGGCAAACAAGCAAAGCCCAACCTGCACGTCAGCGAATGCGTGAGCGGAATGATTTACGGCTGGCAACATGCGAACGAGCCGCTCAATGTTTTCAACCTCGGCTGTGAAGGAGCGACCACGGCGCGCGAAATAGCGGGCTTCGTTATCGAAGCCCTGGGGCTCAAAAACGTCGAACTGGAATACACGGGCGGCGCTCGGGGATGGCCAGGAGACGTCCCGCAGGTGCGTTTGGACTGTAGAAAGATGGAACGCTTGGGGTGGAAGGCTCGGCTGAGTTCGACTGACGCCGCTCGCCAGGCAGTTCACGAGCTCGTAGAGGAGATGCTATGCAAGCAGTCATCTTAGCCGGCGGGCTGGGAACACGGTTGCGGCCGATTACCGAGCGCATTCCCAAGCCCATGATCGAGATAGGGGGCGAGCCATTTCTGGCGCGCATGGTTCGCTGGCTTGCGCAGCACGATTTCCGCAGACTGCTGATCCTGCTGGGCTACCGGGGTGAAATGGTTTCCGATTTCTTCGGGGACGGCAGCCGCTATGGCGTCTCCATCGATTACAGCAACGAACAACCTTCTCCTTTGGGTACCGGCGGCGCATTACGAAATGCGCTCGAGAAACTGGAAGACGACTTCGTTCTCCTCTACGGCGACTCCTACCTGCCGATCGACTACCGGCCTGCCGTCGACGATTTTCGCCAAGCAGCCTGCCGTGGGCTATTGGTCGTCTACGACAACCACGTCGCTGATACGGGAGTACTAAACAACGTGGCAGTGGACTCCGAAGGCTGGGTCACTCGCTACGCAAAAGGCCAGGGTGGTTCCGATCTGCGCTACGTCGAGGCGGGCGTTCTCTGCTTCCGGAAAGAGGCTTTTGCGCAGCTCCCGAAGGGACAGAGCATTTCTCTCGAGCAGGAAATTTTTCCGCAACTGGTGGTGGACCGGCAGCTTCGAGCCTACGTCACTGCCCAGCGGTTCTTTGACATCGGCACGCCGCAAAGGCTCGAAGAGTTTGCCGCAACTCTATGATGATCATCTCCAGAACGCCGTTTCGCGTCAGTTTTGTAGGAGGAGGAACGGATCTGCCCTCTTTCTACACTCGCCAGCAGGGCGCGGTGATGAGTATGACCGTCAACAAGTACGTCTATATCACGGTAAACCGCCGTTTCGATGAGACGCTGCGGCTCAGTTATTCGAAGACCGAGATTGTGGACGACTTGGACGCTGTCCAGCATCCGCTGTTTCGAGAGGCACTGCGGCACACAGGAGCGGTTTCCGGCATTGAGGCCACCTCGATTGCCGATATTCCCTCCGGAACGGGCCTGGGCTCTTCGAGCAGTTTCACCGTCGGATTACTGCACGCCTTATATGCATTTCTGGGCGAGCATAAAACGGCAGAGGAATTGGCTTCCGAAGCTTGCCATCTGGAAATCGATCGTGTTGGTGAACCCATTGGGAAGCAAGACCAGTACGCGGCGGCATTCGGCGGTCTGCGCCGGTACCGCTTCAACCAGGACGGCAGTGTGTACGTGGACCCGGTCATTTGTTCACCGGATACCAAACGAACTCTTTTCGATCATCTGCTCTTTTTCTATGTAGGCAGCAATCGGGATGCGCGCCAGATCCTAGAGACGCAGGCGAAGCAAACGGACAAGAAGATTGACTACTTGTGCCGTCTCCGCGACCTCGTCGATCGCTTCCACTCCGTGCTGGTGCGCGGCAATGGGCTTTTGGAGCTCGGTGAATTGCTGCATGAGAACTGGGTGTGCAAGCGCGAGTTGGCCCCCAATGTTAGCAACTCGCGAGTCGACGATTACTACGAACGCGCTCGTTCTGCAGGGGCCCTGGGTGGCAAATTGCTCGGCGCCGGCCATGGCGGATTTCTGCTGCTGTTTTGTCCGCCGCAGAAGAAGGGCGCGGTACGCGAGGCGCTCCGCGACTTGCGCGAACTGGAATTCGGATTCGAGCCCGAGGGAAGCAAGATCATTTACGTAGGGAGATAGCAATGTTTTGCCAATTTACAGATGGTTACTTCCAAGGTCTTACGGAATGTTACCGGGAGGTTTCCCGCGAAAAGCTTGAGGCCATCGTGGGGATTCTCCTCGAAGCGCATCGGAACGGGCGCAAGTTTTTCATCTTAGGCAACGGCGGAAGCGCCTCTACAGCTTCTCACGCGGCATGCGATTTGGGTAAAGGCACGGCGACACCCGGAAAGCCGCGCCTCCGCGTGATCAGCTTGGCCGATAATATGGCGCTGCTCTCCGCGTGGGCCAACGATGCCAGTTATGAAGTCGTCTTCAAGGAACAGCTAGAGAATCTCCTCGAGCCGGGCGATGTCGTGCTGGCCATTTCGGCTTCCGGGAACTCCCCCAATGTGCTGCGTGCAATGGAATACGCCAGAAAGCGCGGCGCCGTCACCATTGGTTTCGCCGGATTTGGCGGCGGCAAACTGAAGCAACTCGTAGACATTGATATCAGCGTCTCCTCGAACAATTATGGTCAAGTTGAAGATCTGCACCTGACCCTGAACCACATCGTATCGCAATATCTCAAACAGAAACTCAGCGCTGCCTAGTTTGAATCCATGATCAAAGATCAACCGATACGTCCTCTCCACAACGGCATACTTCGGTTTCTCTTTTCCGAGCCGTCATCTGGCGATAGCTCGCCGGCAATCTTCTTGGATCGCGACGGCGTGATTAATAAGCAAATTTTTGGCGGATACGTGACCGAGTGGAGTCAGTTCGAGTTCGTCGACGGGATCAAGCGGACACTGGCAGAATTGACCGCACTCAGGGTGCCCATAATCGTCATCTCCAATCAGGCAGGTATCGGCAAAGGGCTGCTCTCCGTAGAAACTCTCGCAGAAATCACGCGGCGGTTCGTTTCTGAACTGCAAGCTGAAGGCGCCAGAGTGGATGCCGTGTATTACTGTCCTCATGTTCCCGAAGCACGCTGTTCTTGCCGCAAACCGCGCCCGAATCTTCTCTGGCAGGCCTCCCGAGACTGGCGGATCAACCTGCCACAGTCGGTTCTCGTGGGTGATTCCGAAAGCGATTTGCAGGCCGCGCGACTCGCTCAGTGCCGAGCCATTCTGCTCGCCGAGAGGAATGGGCACAGTCTGTCGGACGACCTCGCCGCGGAGCCGCCGATCACAGTGCACAGTGCCGGAGAAATTGCCGCCGGCGTTCGCCAGCTTCTGCAGGAAAACGAGTCATGAATGAACCCGCATTCGACCTGCGTGATAAGTCTGCCAGGAAGCTCAGCACTTCGCCGTGCATTTCTTCCGAGAAACGGCTGAAACGGACAGAATTGCGCGCCATCATCGGAGAGGAAACCGTTCGTCTGTGCCTAGCAACGTGCGGCCAGGGACTCCGCGCAATCGTCCTGACCGGCAGCCTGGCGCGAGACGAGGCCACATTCGTCGAAGAAGACAGCGGCTGGCAGCTTCTCGGTGACGCGGACTTCTTTTTGGTATATGAGCAGACTAGCCGGCTGCCCTCTGATGGTGACCTCGTCTCACTGATTTCAGCAATCGAGGACAGCTTATTCGCGCGCGGGATCTACGGGCAAATCGGGCTCGGGGCGGTCCAGCCAACCTATTTGCGGCATTTGAAGCCGCGCATTGCCACGTACGAGTTGCGCACCTGCGGGCGAGTGCTATGGGGAGATGGGCGCATTCTTTCCCTGATCCCCAGTTTCAGTGTAGGAGAGATTTCCCGCGAAGATGCATGGCGCATGCTCTGCAATCGCACAATCGAGTTTCTGGGGCATGCTGCGGAGAGTCCACTAGGCGAAGCCGAAAGCAGCTCTTCGTTTCGCTATGCAGCGATAAAGTTAATATTAGACGCGGCCACGTCTTACCTTGTTTTCGCGGGTGCCTACGAACCAGGCTTCCGCCGCCGAGCCGTTCGGCTATGCGAGCTGGCCCGCGAATCCGCGGCTATTCCGCCCGCTCCGTTTTCATTGAAGCAATTCGCGGATCAGGTCTCCGCCTGCACGGCATGGAAAATTTCCGACAGCGAAAAAGGTTGCGATCTTCGGCCCGCGGTATGGAAAGAGGCTGTCCGGCATGCGTGCGCGCTCTGGCGTTGGGAATTGGTCCAGCTTACGGGCGCGCCCGCAAATCTTTCGGAGGATGCGCTGTGGACCCGGTGGGTGAGCCGGCTAACGGCACCGCAGACCGCTCGAGGGTGGTTATCCCTGGCGCGCCGGCGCGGCTGGTCTAAGAGCTGGAGGAGATGGCCCCGCTGGGTGGGCCTGAGCCGTCGCGGCACACCAAGGTATGCGATGTATCGTGTGGCGGCGGGACTTCTCTCCCGTTTATCTGATTCCGCAGAAATGGATGGCACGCCATTCCGCCTGGGCTCAAATTGGGGCGAACTGCGGGCGCTCTTGCCGGAACGCGCGCCGGCAAGCGTTGGTCTCGAAGATAGCTGGCAAAAACTGGCCGCGGATCTCTCCTGGAACTACAAAAGCTTTCTACTCGGAACGGATGCGTGAACGTGATTCTCTTCAGGGCCGAATCACTCCGAGGAGGATCTCGTAGAGTGGGTTGCGGCGCGCGGACCTGGATTCAAATTCATTGAACTCGCATAAAACCTTGTGGCCTGGGACGGACGCAATGCCGGTGTCCGCGACGCCCGGGGCGAAATCGTTGCGCTAAACAAGCGCGCCGGGATTTTTCTTATAGCGATTGACGATGGCATCGGCACTCATGTAAGCGAGCGCCTGGATGGTGAGCGTGGGGTTGAAGCCGCTCATCGTTGGAAAGGTCGAGCTGCCGATGATGAAGAGATTGGGGATATCCCAACTCTGGCCGTAGCGGTTCACGACCGAAGTCTTTGGATCGCCGCCCATGCGCGTGCCGCCTTCGTGGTGGGCGCCGGGCATTCCTGAGCCGGCCGGCGAACGCCAGACGTGCTGCGCGCCCGAGGCGCGGCCGAGTTCTTGCAGTTTGTTCAGCAGGAAGTCGATGCGCGCAACTTCATTTGGCCGGCGCCAATCATAGGTGAGGCGCGGGGCCGGTAAGCCGTACTGATCGCGCACGTGCGGGTCGAGGTCGACGGTCTGATCCGCATACGGCAGGTTTTCGGTCTGCGCGATGAAGGCAGCGTAACGCGCGAAGTATTTGGCGAGGAAATCCCGATAGGCCGCACCCCATCGCGGGACTCCGGGGGGCGGATTCATGCTGATGGCGGCGCCGATAGGACCGGCTTCGAGGTCCGCGGGACTGACCGAGATCTGGGCGCCGCGAATGAATTTCAAGCCGCCGTGGTCGAAATTGTCGGCATTGAAATCGTCGAGGCTATGCTTCTGGGCGCTCGGTCCCATGTAGATATTGACGTAGCGATCGTCGAAGGCGACAAAGACGCGGGCGCCGATGTGGGCCATCAGATGCTTGCCCAGTTGGCCGTTCGAGTTGGCGAGGCCATTGGGGAATTTGGCGGTCTTGGAAAGCAAGAGCAGGCGCGTATTGTCATAGATGAAGGTAGCCAGGATAACGAGATCGGCCTCGATGGTATTGTCTGAGCCGTCGGCGCCGTAATAGGAGACGCCGGTCACGCGGCCGCTGTTATCGCTATTCACGCGATAGCACATGGTGCCGGTGAGGAGCTTGAAATTGCCGGTGGCATCGGCTTCAGGAAGCTTGGTCACAAGAATGCTGGATTTTGCGCCCATGTGGCAGCCGAAGGACTGGCAGAAGCCGCAGTAGGTGCAGCCGGCGCGGCCGTGATAGGGCTGCGAGAGGATGGCGCGCGGCGAGGAGAACGGGTGATAGCCGAGCTTCTGCGCTGCGGCGGCGAAGATGACGCCCGATTGATCGGGCAGCAAGGCCGGAAGAGGATATTCGCGGCGCCGCGGCGCTTCAAAGGGGTTGCCGGCATCGGTCTTGCGTCCCTGCAGATTGCCGGCCTTGCCGGAGACGCCGAGTTCGTATTCGGCGCGGTCGTAAAAGGGTTCGAGGTCGGCATAAGTCAAGGGCCAGTCGGTGAGCGAGGAGTCTGCCGGGATTACCGAGGCCCCGTAGCGCTCCACGGTGTGGGAGCGCGCACGGAAGTCGTCTTCGTGAAAGCGCCAGGAAAGGGTGCCGTAGTGGACCGTGCCGCCTCCGGCCTGATTGCCGTAATTTAGAATCGGCAGCGGCTTGGCATCGGTTTGCGCATTGGACCGCCAGGTGACCGGCTGCCGCTTGGAATTGGGACGCAACTCCTGGCGCTGGAAGTAGCGCAATTCATCAAGCGAGCTGAAGTCCTGAGTGGTGAGGCGCGGACCTCGTTCCAGGCCGATGACTTTCATTCCGGCTTTGCCGAGTTCGGCGGCGATGATCCCGCCCACCGCCCCTACGCCCACAATGACGACATCTGCCGTTTCGGTGGTCATGGCTAACTCCGTCCTGATCCTTTGGCCTGCGTGGCCTGCGCCTGCAAGCCAGTCATGGGTGCGCGCGCGAACATTTGTTTGTTTTGCAAATCCGCTGGCGTGAAATTGCCTTGAGCGCCGGGGAAACCCACCAAGCGCCAGCCGGCAAATTCGCGATTACCGCCGTAAAGCGGGTCGGCAAACATGCCTTCCATGGTGTGCGTGCGAACAAGGCCAAAGAACTCCTGCGCAGTCGGCCCGCTGAAGCCGGCCGCCTTGCCCTGCTCGAGCGCGGTAATGACTTCGTCTTGCCGGGCAGGCTCGAGTAGCGAGAAAGACGCTTTGTAGGTTGTGCGGCAGTAGGCGTCGAGCTGAGCGAGGCCGCGGCGGTAGAAATCCTGCAGATCCGCATAGGCGCCGGCAAGCGCCAGATCAATGTAGTTGGGCACGCCCGCGTCGCGCGCTCCAGGTTTGCCGGGCGCGCCGGGCATGAGGCGTTCGGTGAATGCCGCAATCGTGGTGGCCTGCTCATAATTGAAGAATGCGCCATGCTGAATCGAGGTGGGATGCGACTGGCCGGGCGCGGCAGCGCTGTCCTTATGCTGCGCGACCGTCTGGGTGTAAGCGTCGGGTACCAGGCCCGAGCCCGCGACGGCTCCGGCACCCACGGCGGCGCGAACCAGAAATGAGCGGCGAGAAGAATCGTGTTTACTCATGCTTCGTCTCCAGGCAGTGGATCTGCTTTGAAGCAAAACATACGCCCGCTGGTTCGTTCGAGTCAATCCGAAATGCCAACGTTTTTGAGGGCTTCATGTTTGACCTTATCGGGACTGGGTGTTATAAAAATTCATCCTTCCGGTGGGGCCGTGGCGCAGTTGGAAGCGCGCCTCGATGGCATCGAGGAGGTCGTGGGTTCGAATCCCATCGGCTCCACCAAACGTTTGATGACATTTTCGGTCTACATTTTGCAAAGTGAGTCCACCGGCCGCTATTACGTCGGTCAGACGCATGATGTGCAAGAACGCTTCGCTTATCACCAGGCAAACTACTCAAAAGCCTTGAAGAACCGGGGACCTTGGAAATTAGTTCATCTAGAAGAGTTTGCTACTCGTCGCGAAGCGGTGCGCCGCGAGCAGTACATCAAGCGGCAAAAGAAGCGCGAGTTTATCGACGCGGCGCGCAGGTGTACTTCGTTGCATTGGGCGATCACATCATGCATTGCAGCGGGGCGAAGGGCGATTACAATAGGCGGCTCATGCCACGAATCACATTTCTAGGCGCGGCAGGAACAGTTACCGGCTCAAAGTATTTGGTCGAGGGCAATGGCAAGCGATTGCTTATCGATTGCGGTTTATTTCAAGGCGGCGAGGAGTTAAGTCAGCGTAATTGGCAAAAGCTTTCCCAAGAGCCCGCCAGGATTGATTTTGTCGCGCTCACACACGCTCATTTGGATCACACCGGCTATTTGCCACGGCTGGTCAGCAGCGGTTTTCGAGGGCCGATCTTCGCCAACGCCACGACACAAGAACTCTGCGGTCTGCTGCTGCCGGATTCGGCGCACCTGATGGAAGAAGATGCCGACCACGCCACGCGCCATGGCTACAGTTCGCATACGCCGCCGCTTCCGCTCTATACGCAAGACGAGGTTGTGGCGACGCTTAAACAATTTGCAGGATTGCCGCGGCTTGGCGAGTGCCGCCTCAGTCCCGAGTTTCTCATTCGCGCGCATGATGCCGGGCACATTCTGGGGTCGTCGAGTCTAGAGCTGGTGATCACCGAGGGCGGCAAGAATACGACCATACTTTTTTCGGGGGACGTTGGCCGTTACGACCAGGCGCTGTTGAAGGACCCGGAGAAGCCGCCTGGGGCGGATTACGTGCTTTGCGAATCGACATACGGCGACCGCGATCATCCTGCCGTGCCACCGCCGGATGCGGCGTTGGCCGAGGTCATCAATCGCGTCGCGCATCGCGGCGGGGTGATTGTCATACCGGCATTCGCTGTGGACCGCACGCAACTGCTGATCTACGACATCCGGCGCCTGGAAAGCTCGAAGCGCATCCCGGCGCTGCCGATCTATATGGATAGCCCCATGGCCATCGATGTTACCGACCTCTATCGCCGTCATCGTGAGGACTTGAAGCTGAGCGCGGAGGAGCTTCGGGCCGATCCTTTCGCCGTCCAAAGCATGCACGTAATGCGCAGCCCGGAACAATCGAAGCAGATCAATGACGTGCACACTCCGGCCATCATCATCTCCGCCAGCGGCATGGCGACGGGCGGGCGCGTGCTGCATCATCTGGAACAACGGCTGCCTGAAGCACGCAATTGTGTGCTGCTGGCCGGCTTTCAGGCCGAGGGCACGCGCGGCCGGGCGCTCGAGGAAGGCGCTAGATCAATCGAAATTCACGGGGAAATCGTGCCGGTGCGAGCCGAAGTCGTAAACCTGCGGCAATTTTCGGCGCATGCTGGACGCAGCGAACTGATGCGCTGGCTGGCGGGAGTTCCCGCGCCGCCGCGGCAACTTTTCCTGGTGCACGGCGAGCCCGTTGCAGCCAAGGCGCTGGAATTGGCCGTGCAGTCCGAATTGCGCTGGCCTGTGACCCTACCAAATTATCTACAGAGCTTCGATCTTTCTTCTTGAAGCTGCTGACGCGGCGCTTATGTGCGGCCGCTCGCGGGGCGCGGAATGCGGATTAGCTTCCCGCGGAAACGCTCGCGGGACTGACCTGCTGCGGCATGGCGGGAACTTCCTGAAGGTGAAGTCCGACTTGGAACATCGGCAGCGGCGCGACGCGACCCCAGCGATTCAGCTCCCAGCGGGCGCGAATGAATTTTACCTCCGGACGTAAAACCAATTCGAGCACGGCGCGCGTCTCGCCACGGTAGAAGCTCTGCGGCAGCTTGAGAATGGGGTGAGTGCCCCAATTCTCGCCGTCCGCCGAGCCCCAGATGGAGACGTCGATGGATTCCTGCTCGATCTGGTCGCTGATGACCATGATGCAAAAGAAAGTGCGCGTGGAGCTCGCGCTGACGTCGACTTTTTCTCCTTCTCCGTTCTCTTCGACCCTGGTATCGAAGGGAATCAGGTTGAACTCCATGGCCATAAAGTCTTCTCCTTGATCTTCTTGTGGTCGCGGGGGCGGATTCTAGCACATCATCGCGGATTGTTCAGGGGCGCGGCTTGGTCAGGAGGGGCGCAAACGCGAGAGGCGCTCTGCGGCGGCAGAGAGCGTCTCTTCTTTCTTGCAGAACGTGAAGCGTACCTGACGGGAGCCATCGGCAGCATCATTATAAAAACTCGAGCCCGGGACGACAGCGATGCCGATCTTCTGCACCAGATCGCGCGCGAAGGACACATCATCGGGAAATCCAAAGCGGGAGATATCCGTCATGATGTAATAGGCGCCGCGCGGACGGAAGCACTCGAAACCGGCATCTTCGAGGATCCGCAGCATGCGATCGCGCTTGACGCGATAAGTTTCGGCCAGGCGCTGGTAATAGGAAACCGGCAGTTTGAGCGCGAAGGCTCCGGCAGCTTGTAACGGCGCCGCGGCACCGACGGTAAGAAAATCGTGCACCTTGCGAATGGCTTCCGTAGGACCCGGCGGAGCAATGGCCCAACCGACGCGCCATCCGGTCACGCCGTAAGTTTTGGACATTCCATTGATGGTGATGGAATGCTCGCGCATACCTTCAAGCGAGGCCATGGAGATATGGCGGGCGCCGTCATAGATGATGTGCTCGTAAATCTCGTCGGTGATGGCGAAGGCGTTCCAGCGCAGGCAGAGTTCGCGAATAAATTCCAATTCCTCGCGAGTGAAGACCTTGCCGGTCGGATTATTGGGAGTGTTCACTATGATGGCTTTGGTCCGGGGACCAAAGGCACGCGCGAGTTCCTCGCGGTCAAATTCCCATTCCGGCGGATGGAGGCGCACGAAGCGCGGGCTGGCGCCGGAAAGGATGGCATCGGGGCCGTAGTTTTCGTAGAAGGGCTCGAAGATGACCACTTCATCGCCCGGATTCATGATGGCCATCAGCGAGGAGATCATGGCTTCGGTGGAACCGCAGCAGACCGTGATCTCACGCTCGGGGTCTACGGTGACGCCCTGGGTGCGCGCGAACTTCTCGACGATGGCATCCCGCAGGGGTTTCGCGCCCCAGGTGATGGCGTACTGATTATCATCGGCGGCAATGGCGGCGCGGGCGGCTTCCTTAACCTCCTCAGGGGCGGGGAAATCGGGAAATCCTTGCGCCAGATTGACGGCGTCATACTGCAAGGCCAAGCGCGTCATTTCCCGAATGACCGATTCGGTAAAGTATTCGGCCTTCTCGGAAAGCATCGATCGCGCCGTTTTGGCGATCTTATCGGCAGTCGGTTTGGCTTCAGCGGAACTGGTCATTATTGGTCTTCGAGAGGGTGGAAGAATTTATGGAAGAACACCAGCCGGCAAGGCGGGCGAAGCGGACGCGGGTGAATCGGACGACGGCGTGGTGCTCGAATCTTTGGCCAGAGTGGCGGGACCTCGCCGATAGATTTGGCGGTAAAGTTCGGCATTGCGGGCCACGATCTGGACGTATTCGCGGGTCTGCGTGATGGGTATGGATTCAACAAATTCGGCCGTTTCCTGATAGTTCTGACCAGCACTCCACTCTTCCACGCGATTCTCGCCGGCATTGTAGGCTGCCAGCGCGGCTTCCGGCGTACGGTAGGCGGCCAGCAGATCGGACAGATACAAAGTTCCGAGCTTCACATTGTACTCTGGATCGAACAGGCGCCCTCGTGTGTATCTGAATTTAAGGCTGCGCGCCAGCTTTACGGCTGTCGGCGGCCACAACTGCATCAGGCCGACCGCATTGGCATAGGAGACAGCGTCGGTGGCAAAGGCAGATTCCTGGCGGATCAGGCCGGCGACGAGCATGGGGTCCAAATGATGATGCAGCGATTCACGCTCGATTAAGTCGCGATAGGGCAATGGATACGCGGTATGCAAAGCTTCATCGGGAATTTGATCGAAGCGCCGCGCTTCAAAATTGGTGACAATTTGACGCGCAGTAACGATTCCCGCGCCGTAATGTCCTGCTTGCTCGGCGGCTTTGGCGATGGCCAGAAGCAGGCTCGAGGCATGCGTATCGGCATAAGCCGAACGCAGCTCCAGCTCGGCGGAACTGTCGAAGGCGATGCTTTGCAGCGCCTGCGCACGCGCCCAGCGCTGCATCGCGGCGGCCGGCACGGGGCCGTCCAGCGCGGGCAAGGGCGGCGCCGGCGGAATCGCCGAGACGACCTCGGCGGGATTCGTGGGTTGCGTGCCGATTTCGTGCAGGCGCTGGGCGGCCTTTTCGCCAAAATACGTCTGCGGGAAGCGTTGCACGGCGGCCAGATAAAAGCTCCGCGCATGCGCGGTACTGCCCGCATGCTCGTAGCTTCGGCCCAGCCAGTAAAGCGCATTCACCGCCTGCGGTGACGTTGGATATTTCGTCAGATACTGCTCGAACCGGCTGGCCGCGTCTGGCTGCCGCAGCATGTATGCCGTCCAGGCAATCCGCCACTGCGCGATGGACGTATATTTCCCCATCGGAAATGCGGATACAACTCTCTGGTAATACTCGGCCGCACGGGCGCGATCCAAATTCATCCAGTAATAATTGCCCGCCGCGAACAGCGCCTCTTCGGCCCAGGGGCTTTGCGGATAAGTCGAAACGACCTGTTCGATAGCGGCAAACATTGCCGCTTCCAACTTCGCAGAGCGCTGCACCTGCGAAAGCGAATAGATGCGTTCCGCATCGAGTTCCGGATCGGTGAGCTTCAAGGATTCAAGCGCATCAGGACTGCCTCCCAATTGGATCTGAACCTGGGCGAGGCGCAGCGCGGCACGATCGTGTTGAACGCCGGAAAGCTTCGGCAGCAGATCCTCGTAGGCCTTGCGGACGTCCCTCCAGCGGCGCGCGTCGAAAAGGGCCTCGGCGCGGCTAATCTCCCTCTCCACCGGAGTGCCTGGAAACTGCTCGCCGAGAATGGCCTGGAGATAAGGAATACGCTCCACGGCAACTTTCGCTTCATCATTTATCGGGAAGCGATAAATGAGTTCGAGATAATCGTTGGCTGCGGCAACGGGCTTCTGGCCTTTGGCCAGAGCGGCTTTTTCGTTGGCTTGGGCGCGTAAGAGCAAAAGTGACGGCTTCGCGGTTGTCTTGGGGTACTCTTGCAGCACAGCCACGGCATCGGCCGGCTGGCCCGCGGCAATCGCCGCTTGCGCCAGAGCCTCGATGGCTGAATCGCTCATGGCGGTATCGGGATAACGCTCCCGATAGCGCTTCAATTCGGCAAGGGCAATTTCCACCGCGCCCGCAGCACGATCGTTCTGCGCTTTCCAGAACATCGCATAATCGGGAAGCAGTGGATCAGCGGCGGCCTGCTCGAGCCAGCTCCTGGCCTCCGTGAAATGGGCGCGACTGTAGTCGTAATAACCCAAAGCCAGCGCGGCGCGGGCGCCGACCGCGGTGCCCTTTTCGCTGGCCGCGAACTGCACCAGCCGCTCGTACGCCATTCCCATGGGATGCTCGTGCAGATCGCGCGCGAGTCGCTCGAGTTGCTGCTCCGCGAGCGAACTAGCAACAGGCGGCTTGGCTGGAGTTACAGAGGGCTTCTTTTTTCTGGCCGACGCGCGCTTGTCTGTTTTCTCCTGCGGCAACCGCGGCGCGGCGATGCTCAGGTTCGAGACACAGAAGCATAGCGCGCTCGACAAAAGGGCCGTCTGCGCGAAGAACTTACGACGCCGAATCATTTCTCGCAGCAAGGCCAGAGACGAGCGAAAGGCATCCCTGGCCCGCGGCTTGCCTGTCAGCACGCTAGCGCCGCAGGGACGGAGAGGGATAGGGATACTCGCCGAGTGTCTGTGGGTCTCCCTCGCCCAGGATTTCAACCATCCAGTCATAGAAATAATCGACCGGATGGCCCAGGATCGACTGAAAACGCCGGTCATATTCTTTGTGAGCCTTTTCAATATCATCTCGCAAACGCAAGCAAATGTCTTTATGTTCGCGTCCCAAGCGCACGTCGTTGGGACGGAGCATTTTAATATCCTGCATGGAGACTTTGGCGACGCGATTCGCACGCCGGTGTAAGTCCTGCTCTTCCGGAAGCAGCGTCGAAATGTCAAATGACGCCGCAGCGGGCGGCAACTCCTCTATGGGATTGACCGGCGCGTGCCCCGCGGGAGCAGCCGAAATCTCCCTGGAAGTCTCCCTGAACGATGCGGCGTGTTGCCCCGCCAAGTCAGATGCGCGACCCTGCCCACGCGTTTGCGCAGGAGGGGAGTCTATCCGGGGGTCGGCATAAGGGGTAGCAAAATCTTTGAGTGCAGGTTCCTGAACCGGGGACAGGTCCTCGACCATTTCGGGCCTTGCCGGCGGCGCCGACGTCGCGGGCCGCTGCGCTACGGAATGACCGCCAGCCCGGGGTATGGGAGCCTCCTCTTCCGGAATATCGCGGGCGGCTGGGCCGGTGGCCGAGGAGGCCACGAATCGGGAAAGCACCTCCAGCGAGGCGGCCAGCGATGCAGCAGCGGTCTGGGCACGCAAAATGGGCGGCAGCGCATTCGTAGCACGAGTGCTGCCGCAGGCTGCAACCAGGTCACTGAGCGCTTGGTTCAGTTCCTCGGCGGTGCGCTGAAGCGCATTCAGCGTTTCGCGCAAGGTGCGAGAGACAGCCTTTTCAACGTCGTGGGCGCTCGGAGTCATGGTCGCCCTCGCGGGCATGCAGGCATAAGGGCATTATTGGGAGGCCGGAAAAGCATTGTCAACAGCGACAACCGAAGGGCGTAGCGAGGTAGGCGCTAATACCACCCCAATACGCGCAAACCCGGCGCGTATTGGGGACCCCGGTTTCTCGCATTTGGGTTGGTCTGGTGGCAAGGGCGGCGAATACCGAAATCGCCAAAGCTCGCTACTGGGATTTGGGGGGCTGGCGGGAAGGGCAGCGAAAACGCGAGCCGCCTGAACATCGCCGTCGGATGGTATAATTTAGCTAATCGACGGGGGCGACACGGTTTCGACGGAAGCTTTCGCGACCCGAAGGCATGCCGGGCGCCACCTGCCCGCAATCGGGTGGAAAAATAGAACTGCCAACAACGAGTTGGCTCTGGCTGCCTAGAAAAACCTAGCGTAGCCCGTCTCCCCGAGCTTCGCCCGCGGGCTCGGATCGAGGCGTCACACAGTGGGCTGGCCGGCGGACCTCGGTCCGTGGTTATCCGGCGAGATCAATCGGACTAGCCGGCGGCGCGTCTTGCGCGTTCCTAGCGTGGCCGGCGAACCAAATCGAATGCGATAAGCATGTAGGCTTCGGGCCGTAGCGCTTTTCGGACGGGGGTTCGACTCCCCCCGCCTCCAAACTTTTCGTCTTGCAAAACTTTGTCCCGAGCTTGTCGAGGGGCAGGGCCGAATTAGTGTACTACTGCTACATTCTTCGCTGCGCCGATCGATCCTTTTACGTTGGAATGGCGCAAGATCCGGTTCGCCGTTGCCAAGAACACAATGAAGGTAAGGGAGCAGTCTGGACATCCAGGCGTTTGCCAGTTGAGATCGTCTGGACGGAAAAACACGATTCGCCTTCCTCAGCGCGAACACGCGAGAACCAACTGAAACGCTGGAGCCGCGAGAAAAAAGAGGCGTTGATCGTGGGTTCCCTTCGGCTGCGCTCAGGGCAGGCATAAACCGCCTGCGACTCCCCCCGCCTCCAAAGGTTTCGTCTTGCAAAACTTTGTCCCGAGCTTGTCGAGGGGCAGGGCCGAATTCGTGTACTACTGCTACATTCTTTGCTGCGCCGATGGATCCTTTTACGTTGGGATGGCGCAAGATCCAGTTCGCCGCTGTCAAGAGCACAATGAAGGTAAGGGAGCAGTCTGGACATCCAGGCGTTTGCCAGTTGAGATCGTCTGGACGGAAAAACACGATTCGCTTTCCTCAGCGCGAACACGCGAGAACCAACTGAAACGCTGGAGCCGCGGGAAAAAAGAGGCGTTGATCGTGGGTTCCCTTCGGCTGCGCTCAGGGCAGGCATAAACCGCCTGCGACTCCCCCCTGCGACTCCCCCCGCCTCCAAACTTTTGATACCGATCGAGTGGCACCCGCGCGCTTTGCGGTCCACCGAAATGAAGCCCAGGACGGCTCTGAGACCGACGCCTGTAAAGAATTCCCGAAATGGACTCCGTTGAAGATCAGTTCATTTCGTCGAAGGCATCCAGAACCAAACGCGCCAATCGGAACGAACTCTAGTGCCGTTCCAACTAAATGAAGCAAACTTGAGAATCTTCGCCGTCCGCTAGTTCGTTGACCAAATGCGGATGGAGCGTCGTCGCAACAAGGTGGAACGGCACTAGTCCAGCGGTTCGACCTTGACAATCGATGCGCCGTGGTTGCTGCCGATCCAAAGCGTGCCGGGGTTTTTCGAATCGTCCACATAGACGCGGCGGATGTTGGTCGGGCGCGGCAGCATGTATTCGGTATACTGGCCGCTCTTGATATCAAGACGTGCCACACGGTCGGTTAGCATGGAGCCGGTCCACGCATCGCCGTTGCCATCCAACACGGCGTCATACGGCGCACTCCACGCCGTTGGCACCTTCCACTCGGTCATGCGTTCGGTCTTGGGATCGAACATGCCGATCGCGTTGCCCTGATATTCGTCAAACCACAACCGGCCTTCGCGATCGACGCGACCGCGCCGCGGACGGGAGTCCGGCGTCGGAGTCTGGTAGACGGTCGCCTTCTTCGTCTGGGCATCGATCTTGACGATATTACCGGCCGAAAAATCGAGCAGATAGGCGTTGTTCTGCGCGTCCGAGTGGATGCCGTAGGTCCCGATGCGCTTGCCGGTCTGCGGATCCTTGAAGCTGCCAAGGTTCTCCATCTTGTTGGAGATCAGATCGAGCCGGTAGATATTGCCGACATCAGAGTTCTTGATCCACACCTTATTGTCGCTAGGAGTGCCTTCGATTGCGAGATGGCCGAGCTGGCCGCCGTCGGTGTCCCATTCCTTGGGGGTGGTCCACATCTGGAACTTCTCGGTCTTCTTGTCGAACTTCGCGATGGCATTCTGGTACATCACGCCGACCCAGGGATTGTCGTCAGTGTCGAATTCCAGATCGAGCGTGCCTTCCGGCCATCCCGGCTTAACTACCGGGATCGAATATTGCGTCACCTTGCCGGTCTGCGGATCCATCTTGCCGAGGAACATCTGACCGAAGTCGGAGTACCAGACGTTGCCCGCGCGATCGAGCATCACGTCGTGCGGCTGAATCAAGGGATTTGGCAAATCGTATTCGGTGATGATCACACGCGTGGACTTGCCCGTAAGCCGCGGCTGGGTCTTAAGAGGGAAAGCCCAGGCCGGCTGCTCGCTCAGGTTGACGCTGGCGAGCCATTCCGCGGTCTTCCCGCCGTTGCCGCCGCGTTCCACATCGCGATTTGCAGTGCCGGCGAGCCGCTGCGGCTTTAGGGGAGTGCTGCCGGGATAATAGAGGCTCATCCGCTGGAAAACTTCCATGAAGCCGTCGGCGTCATGCGTCGACTTCATGATGCGCTCGAGCGTGTGGCAGCCGGTACAATTGAGCAGGAAGCGTTTCTGCTCGTCCGTGCCCGGCATGCTTATCAACCATTCGGCATTGGTGAGTTGGGCGGACAAGTTCTTCACTTTTTTGAGCTTGATCTCGGCCTTGGCTTCCTGGCCTGAGGCGACATCCGCGGCCCTGGCTCCGTCCAGCTCATAGCCGGCCGCGCGCGCTTTCAATGCGTAGTGTCCGGGTTCGAGTCTCGCGACCGGGAAAGCAAAGCGGCCCGCCGCGTTGGTAACAACGCTGACGCTAATTGTCGAGCCGTCCTTCTTTGCGCTGACCACCACACCTTCCATCGGACCCTCCTCAGCGGAGGTGACCTGCCCGCTCAACGCTGACGCCGTCTGAGCCTCTGCGTGAAGTCGAGCGGACGCCGTTTGAAGAAGGATGGCCGCGAGAGCGCCACCTGCGATAAGCAAGACTCGCTTGGTTTCCATCAGCTTCCAGTTCGGCGTTATTGTATCATGCAGCGGATTGCCTTCGCCTCATGCTTGTGGCGGGCGATAAATCGCGGCGGGGTGTGGGGACTTCATTCTACGCCTCAGCCGCGTGCACGCCATGTGCCCTTCGTTCAGTTGGAGCCTCATACGAACGCCCCATCAATCAGTTTGGGAATGTGGCTTTATCTTGCAATGACAAGGTAGCCGCAGAAAAAGGCGAGCGTTTCGATAGCTAGCTTCCGGCGAGCCTCAGGAGTTTGGAACCTGTGGACATCGTCAACCTTAACAAACGGAAAGCAAGGCTCCGCCTCATGTTTAAGGCTTACTCTCAGGACTAAGCCCCGCCGAACTCGGGGATGGCTGATTACCGCCGTACTCCGGGATGTTCCTTTGGAAAACGCGATAAATATGATCATACCCAACGACATGTTCTTGCCCGTCGGGACCATTCTGCAGAGTTTCAGGGTTTCTGCCTAACAGGGCGATGGCTTGGGCGCGATCCGCAATCAACACCATGGTCGCTTGGTACAATTTATCGCCGATCTTTATACGCACGCGGGGATCGCGGGCCACGTTGGATGTCCAAGACTTGTCGTTTGGAAACTGCAAGTCCATGCGATCCTGGTGCGAACGTATGTAGAGCTGGCCGTTGCGGACGAAAGGTATCGTGCGGACCGAGTGTGGAATGAAATAGGGCGTTCGCGTCTCCACCAGGACAGTGTTGAGGCTGCGTCCGGGGTGTTCCACTTTGTCGACGAACGACCAATCCGTTACGGGCGTGGTGACGACTTCGCCTTTTAGCCACAAGCCCGGCCGGGCGATCATGTGGTGGGCGCGGAGGTCGTTCAAATCGAGGTATTGCGGTTCGAGACCAGTCACGCGGAGCGTCAAGAGCGTCAAGGCCAGGATAACTACGATGAGCACTATGCCTACTTTTAATATTTTCATGTTTCTGCTTCCTGCTTAGCCAAGATCGGCAGGAGTGATGCTACACCACCGACCAGCGCACTGCGAAAAATTCGTTTTAACGTGGGTTTTTTGGGTCCAAAGGCCCGGCCGATGAAACGTCGAGTGGGTGCCTAAAAGTTGGGGATAACTCCCGATAAGCCCTCTTCTGCCCGAGGCTCTGAGCAAGTTAAGCTTGATTTGATCAGGCAGACTGGCATACATTTCGCGAAGCAAAGTTAGAATCGGAAATTCCGGGAAAAGGGTGCATTCGGCAGGAAGTGGAAGAAAGCTGCGAAGGAGAGACGGATGGATTCGAAAAAACCTAGTCGAAGGGGATTCTTAAAAGGTGGCGCCGCGGTGGCCGGTTTGGCCGTGGGTGGGATGGCGCCCGCAAGCGGTCAGACAGCAGCACCTGGAACGCACTCTCTTAAGGACCTGATCGCCTATGGCGAGCGCTCCCGTTTCGTGACCTCGATACGCGTACCCGTGGTCGAGAGACCTTCGCCCGATGCCTTCGGCCTTATTTTCCATGTATTGAGTCCGCTTCAGGATTCGGTAGGGATTATCACGCCATCCTCGCTCCATTTTGTGGGTACCCACCGTGGCTCCATTGTTCCGGACATCGATCCGAAGGAGCATCGTCTCATGATCCACGGCATGGTGGACCGGCCGCTGGAGTTCACCATGGAAGAGTTGAAGCGCTTCCCTTCCGTATCCCGCATTCATTTTATCGAGTGCCTGGGAAACCATTCGAAGCCCGAATATAAGACAGTTCAGGAAACGCACGGGTTGACCAGTTGCAGCGAGTGGACCGGAGTGCCCCTGTCTCTGTTGCTCAAGGAGGTCGGCGTGCAAAAGGGGGCGGCTTGGGTGGTTTCGGAAGGATCGGAGGAGGTTAAAGGAGCGGGGAGCATTCGGCTAGCGAAGGCCATGGACGACTGTCTGGTGTGCTACGGCCAGAATGGCGAGGCGCTGCGTCCTCAGCAAGGTTTCCCACTGCGCCTGGTGGTTCCCGGCTTCGAGGGAATTTACAACACCAAGTGGCTGAGGCGAATCAAGGTAGTGGACCGCTATTACATGACCTATAACGACTACGGCCACATCCAGAAGGACGAGGAAATCGCCGCGTTGACCTTCCAGTGGGGACCGAAATCGGTCATCACCTTTCCTTCCGGGGGACAGGAGCTGCCCGGTCCCGGTATCTACCAGCTCACCGGCCTGGCTTGGTCCGGCGGCGGCGCCGTTCGCAAGGTGGAAGTATCCACCGACGGCGGCCAGACCTGGAAGGAGGCCCAGATTCGGGGGGCGGTACATCCAAAGGCGCACACCCGGTTTGGCATGGACTGGAAGTGGGAAGGACAAGAGTGTGTACTCCAGTCGCGCTGCACAGACGAACTGGGCCAGGTTCAACCGACGCGAGCGCAACTCGCCAAACACTTTAACGTGGCCCCGGACTATTACCACACACACGGTGTGCAAGGCTCCGACAACACCATTCAACCGTGGAGGGTGGCCGGCGATGGGAGCGTCCACAATGCGATCGCTTAGGCTTCTCCTGCCTGTGATGATCCTGGGGGTCTGCCACGCTGGGTGGGCGCAGTCGCCCACCTATGGTTTGGGAAGGACTCCGAGCGCCGAAGAGATCCGTGCCTGGGATATCGCGATCAGTCCTACGGGAAAGGAACTCCCGCCGGGGAGCGGAACCGCCAAGGAAGGTGCGCAGCTTTATGCGCAGAAGTGTGCGGCATGCCACGGGGCAACCGGATCAGGAGGCAAAGCTCCTACTTTGATAAGAAGCAAAAGCACTTCCACGGCCTCTGCGCCTGGCAATGAGCAGCCTTGTCTCGCGCCTTGTGTGCGAGAGGGAAACGTAATGGCGCTTCACTCGCCTTACGCGACGACGATATGGGATTACATCAACCGCGGCATGCCTTTCTTGCAGGAGGGCATGCTAAAACCCAATGAGGTATACGCTCTGACTGCCTTTCTGCTCTATAAAAATGGTGTGATCCAGGAGGACGACGTACTCGACGCTCAGACCCTGCCGCAGATCAAAATGCCCAATCGTGATGGATACGCTATACCGGAGTGGAAGCCTGGGATGCCCAGGCCATTTTCGGCCAAACCTTAGCCCTGGTCAGTAGGAACCGCATTCCCCGTTTGCCTCACACATCCGAGCTAGTTCCTTGCGCGCTCACTCTCAGCACTAGGTCAGGGGCATCTGGCAGCAGTGACTACACGGCTAGCAGCGTGACTGATTCTTCTGCACGGGCGTCATAAACAGCGCCAGCGTCACCGCCCCTGATGGTACGTTACAGCCGAAGGCCGGATGACGATTGCGTTGCCGTTCGCTGCCTGCGTGCTTTGGCTGATCTGCGGATGGCGGTAATATTGTTGTCGTTAGCACGTGAAGATGTCCGCTTTTTGTAGCACGTGAAGTGTCCGCTTTCCAAATTCAAGGTAAAGGCCTCGTCGCCGCCGGAGCGGTGGAAAAGTGGGAAACGCGCAGCGTTTTCCAAGGTGGCGCGGCCACC
>WNGP01000160.1_pt1 | contig 46952 bp, 38 predicted proteins | sample 5407671 | NCBI WGS metagenome assembly WNGP01 (sample SAMN13153381, study PRJNA577476) | soil metagenome | isolation source: 40 cm soil or saprolite under Garry oak tree replicate 2 | place: USA:California | collected 2016-06-15 | reverse complement strand
CCACGGCACCCCGTTCGACTGCCTAAGTCTTTGTGGGAATTGGGCGAAGATAGTGTTTGGCCGACGCCGCTGTCAAATGACCGGACCAGCTGTGCGCTTGAGTTTGTGCGTTGTGGTTCTTAGACTTATGCCCCTTCACCCGTCGCTGATCGAGAATCGGAGTTGCCATGCTGCGCAGCCTGCGTGCTAGTGCGAAGTACATCGCGATCGTCTTCGTCACCATTCCCTTCATCTTTTGGCTCGCCACCGGACAAGTGATGAGCATCCTCGGTCCCAGCGGGAACGTGGTGCTCAAGGTCAACGGCAAGGAATTCCAGGTCGCCGAATTCCAACAGCGCGTGCAGATCGCCTCCGAACAGTATCGACAGCAGAACGGCAGCGCGCCGGTCTCGCGCGAGGAAGACCGGCAAATTCAGGATCACGTCATCAATCAAATGATCGAAGACGCGCTGCTGCAGCAGGAGTACCAGCGGCTCGGCATTCGCGTGAGTGACGAGGAGATCATCGAGACCGCCCGCACATCCCCGCCGCCCGAGGTGATGCGCGATCCGCAGTTCCAGACCGACAGCCAGTTCGACATTCGCAAGTGGCAGCAGTTCCTCTCCACCACGACCGACCGCAATCTGCTGGCGCAGCTCGAAGGGATTTATCGCCAGCAGATCCCGCTGATCAAGCTGCAGCAGTATCTCACGAGCGACGTGTACGTGTCCGACGCCAAGCTTTGGCGGATCTATCGCGACCAGCACGACTCGGTGCGGATCGCCTCGCTCGCGGTCTGGCCCTCCACGGTTCCGGACACGAGCGCGATCCGTGACGCGGAGTTGTCCGCGTACGTGGCGAAGCATCCAGACGACTTCAAGCGTCCGGCCGTCGCGTACGTCCGGTTCATGATGCAGTCACGCTTGCCGAACGCCGCCGACAGCGCCGTCGCGCGCGCGCACGTGGCGCGGGTGCGGAACGAGCTGGCGCACGGCGCAAAGTTCGAGGATGTCGCTAAACGCGAGTCAAGCGACTCGGTCAGCGGCCAGCGCGGTGGCGATCTGGGCTGGATCAAGAAGAACGAGACGAGCTTCGTTCCGGAGTTCATGCAGGCGCTGCGGGGACTCAAGCCGGGTCAGATCTCCGCGCCGGTCGCGACGCAGTTCGGGTATCACCTCATCCGCGTCGATCAGGTTAAAGCGGACTCGCTGAAGGTCCGCCACATTCTCATCCCCATTTCGCTGCAGGGTGAGCACCTCGACCTGGTCGAGGCGCGCGCCGACACGCTCGAACGCCTGGCCGCAGAGCGCAGCGATCCCACCGTGCTCGACAGCACCGCACGGCGCCTGGGGATGCAAGTGTCGCCACAGTATGCGGTCACCGAGGGCGAGCGGTTTACGCTCGGCCGGTCCGGCATTCCGGACGTGAGCGTCTGGGCGTTCGAAGCGCGACCCGGCGAAACCAGTCCTGTGATCGATGCGCCGTCCGGCTACTACGTGTTCCGGCTCGATTCCGTCAGCACGGCCGGTGTGCCGCCGCTGAGCCAGATTCGGGACCGTGTGACGGCTTTGGTGCGCCTCGAACGACAGAAAACATTGGCGCGCCGTCGCGCCGACTCGCTGGCAACGGTGTTGAAAGGGACGGCCGACCTGGCGGCGGCGGCGAGCGCGCATGGTCTGCAGGTGGAGCGGTTCGGTCCGTTCGCACGGATCCGGCCGCCCAGCTATCTCGCCCGTGAGCCCGTGGTCGTCGGTACGGCGTTTGGTCTTAAGGTGGGAGAGCGTAGCGGCGTGCTGGAAGGCGAGAGCGGGGACGTCATCATCCAGTCACTCGCCCGGACGCCCGCGGATTCCACCGCGTGGCTCGCGCAGCGCGATGTTCAGCGCACGCAGTTCCGCCAGGCGGCGATGCAGGCACGGATGCAGCAGTATATGGAGGATGTGCGCGCCCGGGCAAAGATCGTGGATCGGCGCAAGGACATCTTCAAATCCCAGGCCGCAGCCGACGCCGCGACCGGATCGCTGTAACCCTACTCGACCAGGCGCTTCGGCTTCGCGTCCCGCTCTTGCGGCGGTGGCGGTTCCTCGCGGATGGACGATTCCGCGTCCGAAAGCGCGCGCTTGAATTCGCGCAGTCCCTTGCCGACAGCCTTTCCCGCATCCGGCAGCCGGTTTGCGCCGAAGACGAGCAGGACGATCACCATGAGAATCAGAATCTCACTGCCGCTCAGATTTCCCAACATCGTGTGCCTCTACTGATTCAGCCGCTTCGGTGCGCCGCCCGCGCTTCTCGCTGAGCCGGCTGGCAGCGAATCATCGGCCGGTGGTCCCTCGCGCGGCTCCTGCGGCTCGTCTTTGAGACCCCGCTTGAACTCCTTGATGCCCTTCCCGATCGACGCGCCGATCTCGGGAATGCGCTTCGCCCCGAAGAACAGCACGAGGATCAGCAGCAGGATCGCGATTTCGGTAAAGCCAAGATTGCCGAGCATGTGCGCCTTTCTAAAAGAGCGAACGGGCCACGAGATACGCGACGCCGACGCCAACGAGGGCGAGCAGCGAAACATCGAGCCCGATTGGTCCGAGCGTAATCGACATCACCAGCAAATCCAGGTGCAACGGTCCGATCGTCGGCGTCACCGACCAGGTAAATAGCTCTTTCGCCGGCCCCTCCGGCAGGAAGCGCCGCAGGAACGATTGCAGCAGCCCGCCCACCACGAAGCCTACTGCGAGAACCCCGAGATAGAAACCGGGGCGACGTGGACCGTACGCCACGGCTTAGCTGCGCCGCTCCACGGCGTACGCGATGCTGCCTTGCAGCGCGTCCCGTGCCGGCGACGGCGGCAAGACGTCGAGCTCGGCGTCGGCCTGTTGGGCCCGGTCCAGCGCCCGCTGGCGCGCCGTCTCCAACCCGCCCGCGCCTTCTACCAAACGGATCACCTCAGCGACCAGGTCGTCACCGGGCTCGGCCTCCTCCATCAACGCGGCGACCACGCGTCGCCCCTCGGCGGACAGTCGCGGCAGCGCCGCAATCAAAGGGAGCGTCACCTTATGCTCTCGCAGGTCCAGACCAGACGGCTTGCCGGTCACCGCCTCCGGCTGCGTGTAGTCCAACAGGTCGTCCGTAATCTGAAACGCCATGCCGAGCAGCATGCCGAAGCGCGCCAGCGCCTGGCGGTGGGCGGGAACGGCGGCCAGCGCGCCCACCTCGCAGGCGCCCGACAACAGGGAAGCCGTCTTGGCCCGAATCAGCTCGTCGTACGCTCCTTCGCCGTAGGCGAGCTTGTCGTGCGCCTCGAGTTGACGCATCTCGCCAACGGTCATCTCATTGGTCACGCGCGCGAGGACCCGCAGCGCCTCATGGTCCTCCAGCCGAACGAGCTCGATGATCGCCCGCGAGTAGAGGTAGTCACCCATGATCACGGCGATCTGGTGTGAGAACAGCGCATTGATCGTGGGGAGGCCGCGCCGCAGCACGGAATGGTCCACGGAATCGTCGTGTACCAGTGTGGCCAGATGGATGAGCTCCACAACGGCGGCCAGGGTCACGGCTCGCGGATCCTTGGATCCCGATGCCTGGTGACTGAGCAGGAGAAGCGTGGGGCGAAACAGCTTCCCCTTCATCTGTAACAGGTGATCGTTCACTTCACTCACGATCGGGAAGTCCGCGGCAATGACACGCCGCAGCTCGAGCGCCACCTGTTCCAACTCCCCGGCGACGGGTCGCTGGACGTCGCGCAGGCTGATGCGAGCGACTTGTTGACTCACACTATTTCGCCTTGGCCAGCGCTTTCACGCGCCGCTCGGCATCGAGGAAACGAATGTCGACGGCGAAGACGCGGCCGTACAGGTCGCGCGCGTCCGCCTTCTTGCCCTGCTGCTCGAGCGCCCGCCCGAGCCAGTACAGAATGCCGAGACGTTCTTGGTCGCCGGAGGCCGGGAGATCGAGGCCGCGCCGCAGAATCGATTCGGCGACGCCGAAGGCGCCCTTTTCGAAGAAGCAGATGCCCAGCATCTCCGACGTGCGCAGCTTCCCGTCGGGCGCCCGCAACGCTTTCTGCAGCTCGGCGATCGCTTCGTCGAGCAGCCCCATCTCCTTGAAGGCGACGCCCAGATCGTAGTGGGACTGGAAGTCCGCCTCGTCGATGTTTTCGTCGATCCCCTGCTTGAATCGCGCCAGCATGTCCTGGAAGTCCTGCTCTTCGTCGCCCGTCGGCTCTTCATCGGCGACCGTCATCCGCGTGTCCTTCGCGGGTGTGCCGTCGACCTCATCGTCCATGAGCATCGAACCGAGGTCGATGAAGTCCCCGCCGGCGGCGGCTTCGTCCCGCACTTTCATCTTCGCGTCTTTCGCCTTGACCTTGCCCTCCGGCTTCCCGGAGGGAGCAGGCGCTGCTGCGACGGCGGGCGCGAGCATGGAGAGGGCGGCTTTCGCGCGCTCGTTCCGGGGATCGTGCTCGGCGACACGCGCGTAGACGGCGCGCGCTTTGTCGGGAAGATCGGAGCGCAGCAACGCATCGGCCAGCTCGAGATATGCGTCGATCAGCTTGGCCTTGTCGCCGGCCTTGAACGCAAACTCCACCGCTTTCTGGCGGTGGCGGACGCTGTTCGGATCGAGTCGCAGCACCTCGTCGACGAGGTCGCGCGCGTGCGAGAGATTGCCCGCATTCTCGTAACCGGCCGTCGCGAGATCGAGCTCTTCGATCCCCCGCTCCCGGTCGCCCTGCTCGATCAGCGCTTCGCCCAGCGCCTGATGCGCTTCCGGATCGTCGGGATTGTCGGCGACGCGCGACTCGAGCTCCTCGATGTCCGGCGCCACCGGTGTCTCCTCGATGTTCGAGAACACGAGCGAGCCCGCCTGATCGCCGCCGCTGCTGATCTCGTCGATCCCGAGATCGATAAACCCCGACCGCCGCCCGCCGGTGTCGATCGACGTCTCGTCCTCGGTTTGGATGAAGCTGGGATGACGCGGCGGTTCATCGAGCGCCAACGGTTCATCGTCGATCTCGTGGCCCGCATCGGTCGTGCCGGTCTGGAAGTCCGGCTCGAGCTCGAGCGGTGGCACTTCCACCACCGTCTTTCGCTTTCCGGGAACCGACGGGGACTTCGCACCGTGCGCCGGCGCAGGGGCCGACGGCCGTTTCGGGACTACCGGCTTCACCCGTGGCGGCTCGGGCGCCGGGGTCGCCGGTTTCTTGAACGTTGGGGGCTTGGTGGTCTTCGGAGCCTTGGCCGCGGGCGGCGGCTTCGGAGGCTGCGCGATATTCCCCTCGAGCACCAGATCCGCGCCTTCGAGCTCGATTCCTTCCTCCGGCGTCACCTCGGGCGCGGTGGGCTCCAACTCCGCAACGGGTTCGAGATCGAGATCGGCCGGATTCAGCTCTTCACGAATCGACGGGGTCTGGGGACTGGCCGCGCGCACCTGGCCGAAATCCGTAATCGTCGTCTCGAGGCCCTCCAGCATGCCGTCGGTATTCCCTCCGCTCACCCCGGGCGCCTCGTCGACAAGACTGGTCGTCTCGATCTCCAGCGATTCATCGGGCTCGGGCTGGACGTCCTCGATCAGCCGCTCACCGACGGGAGCAGGCGGGGGCGGGGGCGGCGGCGGGGGCGAGGGAGGCCCTACCGGTGCTGGAGCGGGGGCTGCGCCGACGGGCGCTTTGGCACCTTTTGGCTGGCGTGGCTCGTCGAGATCGAGAAAGACAAGACTGGACGTCTTGCGGTTACCCGACTTCGTCACGTCATCCCCGGCCCCGGCTGGGGGCGCGGTTCTCGGCGCGGGGGGAGTGTTGGCGCGGCCCCCCCCGACGCCGGCCGAGGAGCCGCGCCTGCCGGGATCGGCTCCGTACATCTTGAGGTGCTCGGTCAGCATCTCACGGAGGTTCGCGCTCTCCGACGAAATGTCCGTGAATTCCTTCAGTGCGGCGAAGGCGTGGTCGATTTTCCCGACCTTCTGCATCCGCTCGGCGTATTCGACGAAATTCTGCTTGGCCTCCGCGATGAAGCCCTTGGCCGCATACAGCTTGGCGAGCTTGAGATAGGTCGTCTGCCGCGCCGGGGCATTGCGCAGCACCTTGTTACACATCGCGATAGCGTTGTTGTGGAAGCCGAGCTCGGCGTACTTGTCGACGGCCTGGTCATAGTGGTCGGCCGCCTGCGCGGGGTCCCTCAGCTTGATGTAGAGATCGCCGATCCGGTTGTAGATTGAGAGGTCAGGATTGGTCTCATCCTGATTATTCAAGACATCAAGCCAGATCTCAACGGCCTTCTTCGGATCTTTGGCCTCGAGACCCTTCGCCTTCTCTTTGAGTTGCTCAAGCTTGGACATGGAACGACTAAGATATCGGGCCCGTCTAGGCGGGACAAGCCGAACCTGCTGTCCAGACGGCGCTTACGACATCTGTGCCCATCCAGTAGGCGACCTCGCGCCAGTCGTCAACCGCCGCAACAACGAGGTCCGCAACGCATCCAGCAGCGATTTGCCCCCGGTCTCGGGCGAGGCCAAGGGCGGCGGCGGCGTTGATCGTCACCGCCGTCACAGCTTCCGCGTGACGTAGGCCGAGTTGGGAGACGCCCAGCGCCATCACCAGCGGCAGGCTCAGAGTCGGTGACGTGCCCGGATTGAAATCCGTGGCCAGCGCGACTGCCGCCCCGGCCTCGATCAGCCGGCGCGCCGGCGCTTGTGACCGCTTGCCCAGAAAAATCATCGTCGCAGGAAGCAGCACCGCGACCGTGGAGCTGGCCGCCAACGCGCGAATGCCGGCGTCGGAAATCGCCGCCAGATGATCGGCCGACAACGCTCCCAGCTCGGCCGCGAGCTCGGCGCCGCCTGATCCCTCGAGCTCGTCCGCATGCAGCTTGACCGTCAATCCATGCCGTGCCGCGGCGCTGAGGATCTGCCGACTTTCCGCGACGGTGAAAACACCGGGCTCGCAGAACACATCGCAGCATCGCGCGAGGCTCTCGCGGGCGACGACCGGGATCATGTCCTCACAAACGAGTCGCACATAGTCCGCGCGCTTGCTGCGATACTCCGGCGGGACCTCGTGCGCCCCGAGAAACGTCGGGATCAACGTCGCGGGTAATTCGCCGGCCAGCTGGCGGATGACGCGCAGCTGTTTCAACTCGGCCTCCAGCTCGAGGCCGTAGCCCGATTTTACTTCGATGGTCGTCGCGCCGCGCTTGAGCAAAGCGGTGAGACGCGACCGCGTTAGCGTCGCCAGCTCCACCTCGGGCCGGGCGCGCACATCGTGTACCGATTGCATGATGCCGCCGCCGGCCGCGCCGATCGCCTTGTAATCGACGCCGAGCGCGCGGCGTTCGTGATCATCGAGGCGGGCTGCGCCGAAGACGCCGTGGGTGTGGCAATCGATGAATCCGGGGAAGATGACGCCGGTCACCTCCACGACACGATCGGCCTTCGGCGCATCCTGGCGACGACCGACCCAGCCGAACCGATCTTGGTCGATCAGGACGGCCGCGTCGCCGAGAGCCTCGACCTCGGCCATTTCACGCCCGCGCCGGGCGCGTGCCGGCCCGCGACACGTGACGACCTGCCGCGCGCCGACCAGCAGTGTCTTCAGTCGAGATCCTCGCTCATCGGCAAGCGAATGTGATGGAGCCGCGCTGTGGCGATCGCTTCGGGATAGCCGGCATCGGCGTGACGCGCTACACCGATGCCGGGATCATTGGTGAGGACGCGTTCGAGGCGCCTGGCCGCCGCGGCAGTTCCGTCGGCGACGATGACCTGCCCCGCGTGCAGCGAGTTCCCGATCCCCACCCCGCCGCCGTGATGGAACGAAACCCACGATGCACCCGACGCCGTGTTGAGCAATGCATTCAGGATCGCCCAATCAGCGATCGCATCGGAGCCATCGCGCATGCCCTCCGTTTCCCGAAATGGCGAAGCGACCGATCCCGTATCGAGATGGTCGCGGCCGATGACGATCGGCGCCGACAGTTCACCCCGTTGCACGAGGTCATTCAACGCGACGCCGAAGCGCGCCCGCTCCCCCTGCCCCAGCCAGCAGATGCGAGCCGGTAATCCTTGAAACGCGATGCGCTCCCGCGCCAGCGTGATCCAGCGCGTGAGATGCGCGTTGTTTGGAAACAGCTCCAGTACCAGATCGTCCGTGCGGTGCAAATCCTTCGTGTCACCGGAGAGCGCGACCCAGCGGAACGGTCCTTTGCCCTCGCAGAACAACGGGCGGATGTATTCCGGCACGAACCCCGGAATGTCGAACGCGTCCGTCACACCGGCGTCGCGTGCCTCGGTCCGGATGTTGTTGCCGTAGTCGAACGCGACGGCGCCGCGTTTCTGCAGATGGAGCATCGCCCGTACGTGGGTCGCGATGCTTGCGCGTGCGCGCGCGATGTAGTCGTCGGGAGACTTGCGACGCAGCTCGGCGGCCTCCTGCGGACTGAACCCAGCGGGGATGTAGCCGTTGAGCGGATCATGTGCCGAAGTTTGATCGGTCACGACATCCGGCGTGAACCCGCGGCGCACGAGGGCGGGCAGAACCTCCGCGCAATTACCGACGAGTCCGACCGAGAGCGCTGCGCCACGCCGTTGCGCGTCCGTGCACCACGCCAGCGCCTCGTCGAGCGACGTCGTCGATCGATCGAGGTAGCGCGTTTCCACGCGGCGTTGCACGCGGGCGCCGTCCGCCTCCACGGCGAGGCAGATTCCTTCATTCATTGTCGCGGCCAGCGGCTGGGCACCGCCCATCCCGCCCAGTCCTCCGGTGAGCACGATGCGGCCGCGCAGCGAGTCCTGAAAATGTCGGGCCGCGACCGCCGCGAATGTCTCGTAGGTGCCCTGGAGGATGCCCTGCGTGCCGATGTAGATCCACGACCCGGCCGTCATCTGGCCGTACATGATCAGCCCGCGCCGTTCCAGATCGCGGAACACCTCCCAGGTCGCAAACCGGCCGACCAGATTCGCGTTCGCGATGAGCACGCGTGGTGCGTCGGCATGCGTCGTGAACACCGCGACCGGTTTCCCTGACTGCACAAGCAGCGTCTCGTCGTCTGCGAGCACGCGGAGCGTACGGCAGATCGCGTCGAAGGACGCCCAGTTCCGGGCCGCCTTGCCGGTGCCGCCGTACACGACGAGATCGTCCGGCCGCTCGGCGACGTCCGGATCGAGATTGTTCATCAGCATGCGCAAGGCGGCTTCCTGGATCCACCCCTTGCACGATTTCGTCGTGCCGCGCGGCGCTTTCACGAGGCAAACCTGCCTTCCCGGATGCGCAGCGTGACACGTTCGATGTCGGCCGTGAGTGGCCGGTCGGCGGTGAGCGCCGCGGATTCCTGGCGCACGGCGGCGTGCACGCGCGCGACCGCTTTCGCCGGGCGCAGCGGCTTCAGATACTCGAGTCCCTGTGCTCCGGCGAGCAGCTCAATCGCGACGATGCGTTCGGCATTGGCGAGGACCCGACCGGCTTTCCACGCGGCGCTCATCCCCATCGGCACCACATCTTCCTGGTTTCCCTCCGTCGGCACCGACTGCACGCTGGCGGGTGTCGCGAGCACCCGGCAATCGGCGACCAGTGCCGCCGCCGCGATCTGGGCGGTCATGAACCCCGATTCGAGCCCCGGCTCGCGCGCCAAGAACGCGGGCAACCCGGACGACAGATCCGGATTGACGACACGCTCGAGCCGCCGCTCAGCCAGCCCGGCCAGGGTGGTCAGCGCAATCGCGATGACGTCGAGCGCCAGCGCGATGGGCTGTCCGTGGAAGTTGCCGCCGGAGAGCACCTCGTCACCGAACACGAGCGGATTGTCGGTCGCGGCATTGAGCTCCGTGGCCACGAGCCGCTCGGCGAACGCGAATGCTTCGCCGACCGCCCCCAGGACTTGCGGCGTGCAGCGCAGCGAATAGGCGTCCTGCACACGCGGGTCGTTTTCGCGATGGGATTCGCGGATCTCGCTGTCGGTCAGCAGCTCGCGCAGCAGGGCGGCCGAGCGCTGCTGCCACGGATGCGGTCGGGCGTCATGGATGCGGGCGTCGAACGGATCCGGCGAGCCGCGGACCGCTTCGAGACTCATGGCGGCGGCCGCGTGGGCAGTGCGCCACAACGTCCAGGCATCCGTGACGAGCAGCGCCGCCAGGCCCGTCTGCGCCTGCGTGCCGTTCACGAACGCCAGCCCCTCTTTGGCCTCGAGCGTGATCGGGTTCGAGACGCGCACGTCGCCCTCACCGATCATCGCGAGCGCGAGGTGCGAGAGCGGCGCGAGATCGCCCGACGCACCGACGCTGCCCTGCGAGGGCACGGTCGGATGGATCCCTCGGTTCAGCATCTCAACGAGCAGCTCGGGGAGCACCGGCCGCACGCCGCTCGAGCCGCGCATCAGCACGTTGGCTCGCAGCAGCATCATCGCGCGTACGGCGTCCTGTGCCAGGGGCTCGCCGACACCGGACGCATGGCTCCGAATGAGATTGAGCTGCAGCTGGCGACCCTGCTCGGCAGGGATGCGCACGTGCGCGAGCTTCCCGAAACCGGTATTCACGCCGTACATCGTTTCTCCGCGCTCGATCGCGGCTTCGACGGCCCGGCGCGATTGCTGCACAGCCTTGAGCGCCTGCGGATCGAGGGCAACGGGCATCCGGTGCCGCGCTACGGCAACGACATCAGCGATAGAAAGAGACTTCCCGTCCAGCGTGACAGCGGAGGGCTTCGCCATGGCCCCAAAAGGTAAAGCGCCGGAGTGGCTGTTGACCACTCCGGCGCCTTCTCGAGTCACTCTAGGCTTATTTCGAGCCTGTGACGACCGTGCTGGTCGACAGCGCGGTGGACTGCCCACCCCGGACCACTAGCTCCGGATTGCCGACGTCCGTCTGGAAGCTCCAGTCGAAGATTAGGTAGTCCCGCCCCACGTGCGTGACCCGCAGCGCGCCGTAACGGACCGTCGAACCTTCGACGATTTGGAAGACATACCCATAGCCGGGCACCGCCTGAATCATGTTCCGCGAGTAGCCGGACGCGGGCGCGAAATCGATCGACGTCAGATCCGCAACCGGGCCCGTACCGTAGACACGCATCTGCGTGCCGGAGAACTCCGGCACGAACCATAGCGTCGAATCGGTCGGGTCGCGGTACACCCAGAAATCGATGCTCGTCAGGTTGCCGTCCTGAACCAGACCCAACTCCGAGGATTGGGCGCGGCCGTCACCGTTGACGTCCTGCCAGAACCGGAAACCAGACTGGCTCTGGTTCTCATCGTAGGCGAACACGAGCGTGTTGCGCGCATCGGGACGCGGCGTGTCCTGGCGCAACGGCGACCAAAGACTCTCGTAGCCTTCACGGCTCACCGCGGACACGCCGAAGCAGCGCGGCACGCCGTTGCTCATGGCGCTGGCGAGAAACTCGGGCGCCACGGTCGTGCCTTCGAGCAGCCAGCTGGTGCCGCAGAGCCCGGTATCCAGATCGTAGTCCGTGCTGTAGATACGGTACCACTTGAACCGCGTCGGCGCCGCAAGGTACGAGTTGTCGTCCCACTCCAGATGAATAGCGCCGTTCAAGGAAATCGAATTCAGCCAGGCTGGCGCGTCGAGCTGCAGCCGCTCGTCCACCGTGATCATGTTGCTGCGACCGCTCTCCACGCCGTTGTCGTCGACCGCGGTCACCAGGTACTGGAGGTGTGGAACGCCATTGTCATGGAACGTGTTCGAGGTCGTCTCGCCACGCAGGTCGAAGGACCCGCTGGTCGAGGCGCGGGAGTAAACCCGATAGCTCGCGAGATTCGCGTCGGTGACGTCGTCCCACATGAGCAGAATGCCGAGGGGGCGATTCGGATCACCGCTGGGCTCGAGCTCGTACGTGAGGTTGGCCGGCGTCGACGGACCACTTCCGCCGCCCGGTCCAACGACGGACGGCTGGCAGGCCACGACGGTCAGCAAGACCAGCGACAAGAAGACGCGCATAAAAGCCTCAGGACGGGGGATCGCCGGAGGTGTAAGCACGCCCTATGCCTGAAGCGAAGTTGCTGATTTGACGGAGGTTACTGAAATGCTGGCGGCGGCGCTGTCTCCGTGAGAGGACATCGGCTACCGCGGGTAGGTGTTCTGGTCGTAGTCGAACTTGATGGCGGGCTGATCGGTCAGCGTGATGTTGAACGTGAAGGAGAAGCTTCCGGTCGCGGTCTTATGGAAGCCGAAGACAGCCCGCCAGCGTCGCAAATCGCGCTGGAACGTGAGCGAGTGATCGGCGAACTGGCGCGTGGCGAAATCGTACGACGTGTTCCAGGTCGCGCTCCAGTTGCGCGTCGGACTGAAAGACAAATTCATTGTGGTGGTCTGCCGGCCTGGGACATGCCGCTGCTGCGGGGTGGTATCGCTGCGGCTGCGGGTGCTCGAGAATGCGACGCTGAGCGTGAATCCGCGGCCCCCTCCCCCGCCGCCCAGGCCCCCGCCGAGCCCCAGGCCCAGTCCGCGCGGAGCGTACGGAGACCGCGTGCTCCCGTCGTATCGCCGAAAGTCGTCCGATCGAGCGCCCAACTGACCCGTCGTGTCAGCGGGTGGCGGCGGAGCGGGTTTAGCGCGCAGCCCGAGCAGACGCCCGACGCCCTGTAAGGTGGCGGGCGTCACGGTAAATGAGGCGGAGAGATTCTGGAGGAACGGGCTGAACTTCGCCGAGTCCGTGCCGACCTGTCCCTTCCACAGATCGTGTGTGATCTGCAACTGAAAGCCGGGTACGAGGTCAGACAAGAAGGTGTTGCTGATCGTGCCGGTCTGCCAACCGGTGTGATGTGGCTGTTTGGCCTGCTCGAGGTTGTAGCCGATGCCGCTCGTGTTGATGCTGAGCAACTTGATCTTCCGCGGCTCTGCCGTGCTGGACGTGTCTCCCGGAGGTGGCTTCAGCTTGGCTTCGAAATTCTGAGACAACCCGAGGCTAATGGTCTGTTGCGGATCGGTGTGCGAGCGGTTGGAGATACCGCTCGGGTCGATCGCGTGTGCGAACGCGTCCGACACGCTGTCGCCCGGCGCGTACTGGTAGCTGATCTGCGGCGAAATCGCGTGCCGGATACGCGCGAGCGGGCCGAACCCAGGGAAAAAGCCAAAGAAGGTCGGTGATATGCTTACGTTGAAAGACGGCCGTTTTCCTTGCCGGACAAACTCCCCGCCCGTGAACTGATTGCGAATCATGAAGGGACCGCCCACCTTGTTCTGGATCCCGATGCTCGGCTGCAGTTTCCACGTGCTGGGGAAGAACGACGGCAGATTGATGCTCGTCTGCCAGTCGACCTGCGTTTCGAATGTCTCACCGAATAGGACACGGCGAACGGCGGTGCTGTCCCCGGGCAGCGTGAATTCCTTGCGGGCATTCGCTCGCACATCGCTGACCGAAATCGAATTCGCCCAGTTCCAGCGCCCGATCCGGAGCGGGGTGTTGATGGACATCGTCGTCTGCCGATTGTCCTGGAACAGGTGCAGCGTGTCCACGGGAATCGTGTCGCGGCCGGGTATCAGCAGCGTGCCGTTCGCCACGTGGAACTGTTGCTGGTTCTGGTACGTGAACCCCGGAGACCAGGTCATCCACGGCGTGATGTTGACGGCCGCCGGCGTCAGATTAATCGTCGGAACCGTCTGCGAGATGTTATTGTTCGAGAGATCCTGGGATCGGCTCCCGCCGATATTGAGTGCGCCCCACGAGAACTGCTTCGCGAAGTTCAAGTTCGACGCGATGGTCGACTTGACCTCCCATGGGTTGAGCGAATTCTTCTGAATGAGAGATCCGTTGGTCGAGTAGTCGACGTGGGCATTGAAGGACGTGCGCGCGTTGAAGCGCTGCGTGTGGTTCCAGCCGATGCGCGAATTGACGCCGGGAAAGTCGATCTGGGACATGCGCGAGTAGGTGAGCTGCCCATCCATGAACCGGTCGAGCCAGTGATACTGGGCCTGCCCATGAAACTGTACGTAGCGGCCCGCGAACCAGTCGCCGGTGAACAACACATCCACATAGTCATTGAGCGCGAAGTAGTAGCCGAGGTCCGTGATGTGCCGGGCATAGTGGCGCGTCGGGCGGACGAGATCGTTCAGGCCGAACCGGGGGAACAGAATGCCGCTGCGACGGCCCCCGCGAATGTCGTTGAAGATGAACGGCAGCCACATGATCGGCACGTCGCGCACGTACAGCACCACGGGGCGCGCGATCATCGTGCTCTTGTTGATCCACTTCACCTGGCCCGCCGCGAAATGATAATCGGGGACCGGCTGCGGATCAGACGTGAAGTTGGCGGATCGGGCATACACGCGGGTCGAGCCGGAATCGATGGCCGCGCCGCTGCTGTGCATGTACCACGTGACCCCGCCTTGCTGAAAATCCGTGAGCGCGTCCCGCACGGTGCCGCGCCGCACGCAGGTGTCGTACCACATGCCTTCCCCGATCAGCACCGTCCCCTGATCAAAGAGCTGCGGATTGCCCGAAGCATGGAGCTGGCAGCTCGCCTCGTGATATCGAATCGAATCCGCCTGCAGCTGCGTGCTCTCGCGCTCCACGTACGCCTCATGGCGCAGCAGAATCGTTTGGCTGTCGCCCTGGACGACCAGCGTGTCGGCGACATATCGGGTGGTGCGAAAGTTCGGCAGCTTGAGCAAGGAATCGATGATCGGATCAGGCGGAGGGAACGACCGGGACGGTGCAGTCGGGAGGCCCAGCTTGCGCGCGGTCGCGGTATCGACCGCCTGGCCGCGCGTGGTGTCTCGCGCGCTGACGCCCGGCGGCCGCGCGGTGCTATCGCGTCGCGCGCTGGTGTCTCGCACCACCGGCCGCGCAGCCGGGGGGGGGGGCGGTGGTGGCGGCGGCGGATTCTGCGCGTGCACCGGCCCAGCCCATCCCATACCTAGCACAATCGCGATCAGCGTGGCCGCTGCCATGCGGCGCGCGCGCCGCCGGCTCGCGATCCAGGCGCACCAGATGCTCAACTCATACAGCAGCAGGAGCGGGCCCAGCATCAGCATCATCGACACGGCGTCGGGCGGCGTCAGGATGGCGGCGAGAAACGCGGCGATCACAATCGCGTAGCGCCGCTGGCGTCCCAGGAACTGCGGGGTGATGATGCCGAGGGACGCCAGAATCGTGACGACCAGCGGCAGTTCGGCGATGAGTCCGCATCCGACCACGAACGGAACCGCCATGCCGAAGTAGCGGTCGATCGTGATCATCGCGGTGAGGTCGGAGCGCTGGAAGCCGAGCAGGACTTTCAGCGCGGCGGGCAGCAGCCACTCATAACACGCGACCGCGCCGGCCAGGAACAGTACGACGCCGACCGCCAGCGCCGGGATGATCAGCCGTTTCTCCCGCTCATACAGCGCGGGAGCGAGGAACGCCCAGATCTGGTAGATGACGATCGGAGATGCGAGGAGGCAGCCCAGCGCAAACGCGACTTTGAGCGTGAGCATGAACGGCTCGGCGGGGCTCGTGAAGATGAGCCGGCCCCCGGGCAGGTAGGGCGCGACCGGCCGCTTGAGCACGTCGATGATGTCGACTTTACCGAGCAGCCACCAGCCTACGACCGTGCAGACGAGGATGGCGAGCAGGCTCCACAGAATACGCCAGCGCAGCTCCTCAAGATGATCGAGAAACGGCATCTCACCGCGCTTCGTCATTGTCGGGGGTACGGCCAAGAGGACCGGCCTACTACGGCCGCAAACGTTGCTGATTTTGGCGCGCGAGATCGGCCTCGGGAGAACGCGGGTAGCCCGCGATCAAGCGAGAATAGAAGGTCCGCGCCAGTGCCTTATCGCCGCGTTGCTCGGCGAGCAGGCCCTGCTTGTACAGCGCGGACGGAGCGCGCGGCGACTTAGGAAACGTCTTCACGAGATGATCGTACACCGCCGCCGCGGAATCGGGTGCCGACTGCTCGAAGCTTTCACCGACATAGAACAGCGCATCCGGCGCGCGCTCGTGGGTCGGGAAGACCCGCAGGAATTCCCGAAACCCCAGCCGGGCGGTCGCGAGACTGCCGCGCCGGTATTGTTGCAGCGAGACATCGTACATCTGATCGGGGCCGGGACCGGCTGGATTGCCTGAGGGACCGACCGGCAGACCGCCAGCAGGCGTCGTGACGCCCGCATCGGGCTGCTGCGCCCGCGATTCAATTCGCGACCGGAGCTCGGTGAGCCGTTGCTGGCTCTGACCGGTGAGCTCCTGGACCGAGACCAATTGCTGCTGCACGGAAAGGAGCTCCGTCCGCAGATCCCCGCGCATCTGCACGAGGTACGTCTGTTGCGTCGCGAGCGCCTGCTGCAGCAAACGGACGGCGGCCAGGATGGTGTCCCGTTCCGCTGCCCGCGCCGCGTCACTCTTGGCGAGATCCGCCTGCAATGCCTGGACCTGGAGCTCGACCTTCCGGACGTCGCCCTTCAGGGCGCAGCCGGCGGCGAGCCCCAGCGCCAGAACGCCAGCACTACGGACGGCGGAGATTGTCACCGCCGCTGATGACTTCGAATTCGTCACGCCGGTTTTGCGACCACGCCGACTCGTCATGGCCGTCGACCAGCGGTTTCTCCTCGCCCCACGACTGCGTCTCGATCCGGCCGGCATCGATGCCATGGCTGACGAGATACTGCTTGGCGGACTGCGCCCGGCGATTGCCAAGCGCCAAGTTGTACTCGTCCGAGCCGCGTTCGTCACAATGCCCGCCGACGCGAATACGCAGCTCCGGATTTGCCTGCAGAATCGCCACTTTCTGATCGAGCGCGCCCGTGTCGTCAGAGCGGATGTTCGACTTGTCGTAGTCGAAGTGGATCATGGTCGCCAGCGTGGTGCGCACTTCTTCGGACGACCGAGCCAGCGCGGCCAGCGAATCCGCGCGGCGCTGCTGTTCGGCGCGTTCCCGCTCGGCGGCGGCCTGCCGATCGCGTTCAGCCTGCGCCGCGGCTTCCGAGTCCGCGCGCGCCCGCGCGGCGGCCGCCGCCGAATCGGCGTTGGGCGTCGGTGCCTGCGGCGGCGGGTTGCCGCCACACGCCGCGCCCGCGATTACGGCAGCGCCCAAGCCGAACACGAGGAGCAACGATACCGATTTCATCCTGTCTCTCCGATCAGGGGGTGGAAGAAGTAGCCTCCGAAAGCCGTGGAGACCAGGCCGGCAAACGCGCCCCGCTCTGCTGCAGCAGTGGCCGGATTCGGCCGGTATCCAGATCGATGATCCACAACTGGCGGTAGCCCGACCGGTCGGAAACAAAGGCGAGGTGACGGCTGTCGGGCGCCCAGGTCGGATCCTCGTTGCGGCCCACTGAGGTGAGCTGCCGGACTGTGCGCGTCCGCACATCCAGCACGAACACTTGCAGCGTGCCCGCTACGTCTCGGTGAAATGCCACCGACTGCCCGTCGGGCGACCACTCCGGCGCGTTAGACGCCCCGGTTACGCCGTAATCGAATGGGGCGAACAACTGCTGGTCCGTTCCATCCGCCGCCATCGCATAGATCTGCGGCAGACCCGGGCGCGTCGACACGAATGCGATGCGCTGCCCGTCAGGGCTGAACGTCGGGGACAAGTTGTCTGAAAAGCGCCCCACGGTCAAGCGGCGTAAACAGCAGTTGTTCTTGATGTTAATCGTGTAAAGATCCGTCCCCTCCTCCGTGGCGCGACTGAACGCGAGCGTTTGTCCATCGGGCGAAAACGCCGGCGTGAAATCGAGCGCCGTGCCGGTAGTGGACACGGCCGTGCGCTTCCCGCTCCCCATCTCTTGGACGTAGAGCCAGCCCTTCCCAGCTTGAAACTCCATGTACGCAAAGTGCCGCCCGTCGCGCGCCCACGCCGGCGACATCGCCTGGCGATCACTTGAAGAGACAAGCTTCTGATCCGCCCCATCCTGATCGATCTGATACACCTTCCCGTCTTTGACGAACAGGATCCGAGTGGCGGCGATCCCCGGCGTGCCGATTGCGGCCTGCAAGGCTTGATCCGCGAGGCTATGGACGGCCATCCGGAAATCCGGCGCCGACGAGGGCGGTAGATGCACCCGCAACGTGCGGCGAACGCCGGCGGCCGCGATGTCGTGCAACGTCGCCACCGTCGTATCGCCGGCGGCCGTGATGTCGAGCGCGAAATCCGCGCCCAGTGCCTGGTAGAGTGGATAGTTGAGAGACGCTTGCGTGCCGCCTCGCGGGGGGGTCGTTCCGCCAGCACTCGATCGCCGTGGTCCGGTGGTACTGGCCAGACGAATCGAGTCCCCGCCGGGCAGCGTGATGACTTCGAAGCGATCGCTGTAATCGAGATCGCGCCCCAGGATCGCGCGCACCGAATCCAGACCCTGCGCCCCCCCGCGGCGGGGCAACATGACGAGGCCAGGTCGAACGCCGGGCCGGTAGATGATGCCGATGCGCACGCCGCGGTCGATGCTGGACGTGTCCTGGGCGACGGCGGCACGGCCGAATGAGCCGATCGCCAGCACCAGCGCAACGCGAGTCCACCTCATTGCTGCTGCCCCGTGAAGTAGAAGCGGATAAATAGGACATCAGCATGCCAGCCGTCGGGCAACGGACCGAAGGCCTTGAACCTCCCGGCTTCCTCGATCGCACCCTGCGCTTCCAAATCGAACGCGAAGTTGCCGGAGCGACGAATGAACTGGATGTCACTGATCGAGCCGTCGCGATGAATCAAGAACCCGATCTCCGCCTGCAGTGGCGTCGCCTGAAAGGGTCTCTGCCAACGACGCGCGATCTGGACCACGATATTGTCGGTGTATTCTGGAAATGGAAACGCAACCCCTTCGGTCGAGACGGTAAGCGGATCATTCCCTGTAGACGGCCGCTCTCCCGGCAACGGCTGCGTGGTAGGCGTCGTGCGCGGCGCGGCCTCGCGATGCGTTTGATCGCGCGTGGGCGGAGGCGTCGCTCGCGAGACCGTGTTCTGCGGACTCTTTGCCGCGGGAGCAGGAGCGGGCTTTTCCTCGGCTGGGCGCTCGAACGCTTCGGGCGCCTTCCGCGTCTCCATGTCGGCGGCTGGCGCGGCGATCAGATGGACGCGATAGGTCGGCGGAAGACGCGTGTGGCGCGAGGGTGTGCCGAACAGCAACACGACCACCAGCCCGTGTACCACGAGCGTACCCGTCACCGCCATCCTCACCGGGGCCGGAGCCCGGTCGCGTGGTCTCATCGGTTGATCGTCTCCGGTTCTGCTACGAGTCCCACATCTTGTACGCCTGAGCCGCGAATCACGGCAAGCACCTGCACCACTCGTGCGTAGGCGACCCGACCATCGGCTCGCAAATACACCCCCGTGGGCCGTTTCGTTCGCACGAAGGCGGGGAATGTGGCGGCGAAATCGTCGTAGGACAGGCCGGCCTGATCGAGGTAGATCTTTCCCTCGGCATCCACCGTCACCACGAGTCCCTGCTTCGGCTCGATCGCCCTCACCTGCGCGCGCGGCAGTCGCACATCCACACCGCCCTGCATGATCGGCGCCGTGATCATGAAGATGATCAGCAACACAAACGCGACATCGACGAGCGACGTGACGTTGATGTCCGCGTTGAGCGGGAGCTCTCCGTGACCGCGCAGCCCACCACCGCCGCCAAGTAGTCCGGCCATCAGATCCGTCCTTCCCGGGCCAACGTGCCGACGATCTCCTGGGCGAAGCCCTCGAGCTCGCCGGCGAACAGGCCCAGCCGGTTCACGTAGAGGTTGTAGGCCATGACCGCGGGCACCGCTACGGCGAGCCCGCCGACCGTTGTGACGAGCGCTTCGGCCACGCCGGGCGCCACCGCCGTAATGTTGCCGGAGCCACCGACCGCGATCCCGATGAATGCGTCCATGACGCCCAGCACGGTGCCGAGCAGGCCGAGGAGCGGACTGACGGAGCCGAACGTCGCGAGCCACGGGATGAACCGCGCGGCGGTGTCGCGCTCCCCCGCCACCTCTTTGGCCAGCACCATCCGCAGGGCCTCCAGCTGCGTCGTCGTGAGCGTCCCGGCCGCTGTGGGGCTGGCGGGATTAGCCGGGACGCCGGTGCCCTTGAGACTCCCCGGCTTCAGCTCGGAAAAGAAGTGGACGGCCTCGCGGAGTAACCGATTGTACGGCGACGGCGGCAGCCGCATGGCGGCGTGATAGGCTTCCTCGAGTCGCGGCGCCTTCTCGACCTCGGCGAGAAAACGGTCGCCGAGCTGTCGCATGCGGCGAAATTGCCACCACTTCAGCACGATCAGATACCACGAGACCAGTGAGAAAACCGCAAGGATGGCGAGAACGAACTGTGTCTCGCGGCTGGACGTGAGCACCAATTCCCACGGCGTCGTGGGGATCGCGCCTCGAACCTGTACGAGCACCCTAGCCTCCTCGGTAACCGTGGGGGTGAGCCTGATGCCAGCGCCAGGCACTGCCCAGAATCTCCTCCAGACTCGAATGCGATGCCCGCCATCCTAACACCGTCGCTGCGCGGTTCACCGCCGCGACCAACTCCGGCGGATCGCCGGGACGGCGCGGCCGCTCCACCGTCGGCACGTCCCGGCCTGTGACGCGGCGTGCGGCGGCGATTACCTCACGCACCGATCGGCCGGCACCTGTTCCCAGATTCACCGCTAATGCGGTGTGGTCGTCGAGCTCCACGTCGAGCGCTCGCAAATGAGCGTCGGCGATGTCGGCCACATGGACATAGTCGCGAACCGCTGTGCCGTCGATGCTCGGGTAGTCCGTACCGTAGATCTCCAGCGGGCGTTTGCCGAGCGCGGCCGCAAGGACATTCGGAATCAAATGCGTCTCGGGATCATGATCCTCGCCGCGTAGCTCGGTCGCACCGGACGCATTGAAATACCGTAAGCTCACCACTCCCATTCCGTGCCGCGGACCAGCGTCCGCGAGCAACTGCTCGAAATCCCGCTTCGTCTCGCCGTACGGATTCACCGGCCGCTGCGGCGAGTCCTCGGTAATGGGAATCGTCGCCGGGTTCCCGTACACCGCGCAGGAGGACGAGAAAACGAAACGGCGGACCCGGGTGCGAACCGCTGCCTCCAACAGTACACGGGCGGCCGTCACATTGTTGGTCACATACTTCTGCGGCTGCGCAACCGACTCGGGCACGAGCGCGAACGCGGCCAGGTGGATGATGGCCGCGATGCGCTCCCGCTCGAGCAGTGCGTCGACCAGCTCGCGATTTCCCACATTTCCCTGGACCAGGCCGGCCCCCCGAGCCACGGCCTGGCGGTGGCCGGTGCTCAGGTCGTCGAGTACGACCACCGCATGCCCTCGGTCGAGGAGCTGATCTACGATGACACTGCCGATGTACCCTGCTCCGCCCGTGACGAGGATCCGTGATGTCACGCGGGGGGCTCCATCCCGAACAGCCGGCGTAGGGCCTCCAGCAGGCCGTAGCCGCGCCCCTCTTCAGCCGCCGTCTTGAGGGCGATGGTCGGCTGGTGCAGGAACTTGTTGAGCAATGTCTGGCTCAATTGTTCGACGCGGGCCCGATCCTCCGGGCTGAGGTGCCCCAGATGTCGAAGGGCCCGCTCGAGCTCGGCGGCGCGCAGGTCATCCATCCGCTGCCGGAGCTCCTTGATCGCGGGAACGACGCCGAGGCCGCCGTACCACGCCCAGAATAGATCCGTTTCTTCTTCGACGATTCGCTCGGCGGCGGGGATCTCGTCGCGGCGGCGGGCGGTGGCTTGCGCAGCCACCGTCTGCAAGTCGTCGACGTCATAGAGAAATACGTTCTCGAGCTGGGCCAGCGCCGGATCGACATCGCGCGGCACGGCGAGATCGAGAATGCAGAGCGGCCTGCCGCGGCGCGCGCCCCCCCCAATCACGGTCCCGACGCGCTCCCAGGTCACCACGGCGTGCGGTGCGGCGGTCGAGCAAAGCGCGATGTCGGTGGTCGCGAAGTGTGGCCACGCCTCATCGAGCGACACCGCCCGCGCGCCGAGTCGTTCTGCAATGGCGCGGGCCCGCTCCTGCGTGCGGTTCGCCACCAACGTAATCTGCACGCCTTGATCGCTTAGACACGTCGCGGCCAGCTCGGCCATGTCGCCGGCGCCGAGGATGAGGGCGGTGCGGCCGGCGAGATCGCCGAAGATTTTGCCTGCGACGGCCACGCCCGCGGAGGCCGCCGAGGCGGTGCCCATCCCGAGGCCCGTTTCGGTACGAACCCGAGAGCCCACGTACAGCGCCGACTGAAACAGGCGGTGCAGCACGGGGCCGGCCTGCGCGCGTGACGCCTCCCAGGCTTCGCGAACCTGGCCCTGGATCTGCGACTCACCGAGAATCACCGAGTCGAGTCCAGCGGACACGCGGTAAAGATGGCGGACGGCGTCGCGGTCGCGCGCGATGTAGCCGTATTCGCGCGCCCCACCAGCAGGTGCTACCGGAAGCCGCTCGCCGAGCAGCGACCACACCGCCTCAAGCGCCGGCTCATCGTCCGCCACCAGATAGAATTCGGTCCGGTTGCAAGTGGACAGCAGCACCCCGCCGCTGGCGCCGGCGGCCATCACGCGTGCCAACGCGCGCGGCACTTCGTGCGCACCATGCGCGAAGCGCTCGCGCACGTCGAGCGGCGCGGTGTGGTGATTCACGCCGACGACCTTGATGCCCCCCCCAATCTCCGTCTGACCCGTCACAGGAACCGTTCGGCGCCGGGCTGGGTCAGCTTCAGCGCGACGTAGACCAGCAAGACCGCGCCAAAGCCCGCGATGCTGGCGAGGGCAGCGCGCCGGCCCGCCCAGTGGCGCACGACGCGGACCCAGACGGCCCATCCGAGCACCACCCAGGTAAAGATGCCCCACACGACCTGCGCCTTGGCGACGTGCAGGCCTCCCGAGAACTGCGCGCCGTACCCCAGCGCGAGGAGCACGCCGAGGGTCAGCGCGGGGAAACCTGCGACGAGCGCGAACCGATTGAGCTGGTCGAGCCGTTCGAGCGGCGGGAAGAGCTGGAAGACCTGGCCGAAGCGACGAGCCTTGAGCTCGCGGAACTGCAAGAGATAGAGCGCAGCGGCAATGAACGCGAGCGCCATCAACGCGAGTCCCAGGACGCTGAGGGCGACGTGCAAGACAAACCAGATGTTGCGGGCACCAATCGCTTCGGCACTCGGTATCAGGCCGCTGAGAAGTGCGAATCCCACCAGACCGGTCGCCAACGGTGCAGTAAAGAAGGACACGGCCGAGCCGCGCAGCAACCGCTCGCTCGCGAGCTGCAACAGAACCAGACACAGGGCGAGCATCGAGAGCGCGGGCCCGAGACCAACGAGCGTGAGCTGCGAGATCGCCACGACGTGCACGGCCGCGCCCGCAGAGGGGAATGCGATCGCCAAGGCCCGGGCGGCCGGGTGCGGCGCCGCAAGCGTGGAGGGCGACGTGCGAAATCCCGTGAACGGAGCCAGGACCAGCGCCGTCGCCAATCCGTACAACGCCAAAACAATGAGATGCAGGGTGACAATCACGGCAAATATGGGCCGGGCCCAGGAGATGGCGCCCGGCCGCCCGTCAGGATGGCATCTTTTTGACCAGTCGTACCGGTAGCCCCTGCTCCAGTGCGGGATTGCTGATTTGCAGCAAGAGCCCGGTGGCGGAGCGCTCGCGCGTGTGTACGATCATCATGACCGCGCGCACTTCCTCGGACGCCGCGCCCGCGAAGCCCTGCGCCGGCTTATACACCTCAAAAATATCGCCGATGGTCACGCCGTCGCGGCGGCCCTTGTCGATGAAGTAGAACTGCTGCGCGCCCGCGATCGGATGGGGATCGCGGGGCCCAAGCAGCTTGCCGGTGAGGCCCTTCGCGACCGGGGTGGGACGAACCTGCCCCGGATTACGGAACGGCTCGAGTGGCATCGCGACGTGTCCCTCGTGAATCCGCGCGTACTGCGCGATAACTTCCGAGAGCACCTGGTTCTGCTCGATGGACGTCACGCGCGCGATGCCGATCGGGTAAACGATATCGCCCCAGTTCCCGAACTGGAGCCCGGGATCGAGGCGCGCCAGCAGCAGCGAATCGCCGACATGGTAGGAAGCGTTCCGCGGCGGTTTGATGGCGATCTCCTGGAACTCGGTCGCGGAGGTGCGTTCCGACAGTCGATGGATCGCCGGGACGGCAGTCGCTCCGATCACCTGGCCCCACGGCAGCCGCTCGGCCTCGCTCAGAAAGCCGGCTGCGTAGAACTCGCCCGCGCGCAGTGGACGGTACGGTTGATGGACGTAGGCACGCAGCACGTCCTGCACCACCTGCTGATTCGTGCGGCGGCGATCGAAGATCGTCTCGTTGCTTTCCACGACCGTAGGTGGCGGTGGCTCGACGATCAACTGCGTGGTATCCGCGGGGATCGTGTCCATCGGCGCGGTCGGCACTACGGCGGCGATCGTGTCTGCGGCAGCCGACGTCGTGTCCGGTCGAGCCGACACGGTGTCGCCCTGCGCCACGGTCGCCATTTCCGAGAGATTTAAGACCTCACCCGGATAGATCCAGTGCGGGTCTTCGATCACCGTGGTATTGAGACGGTAGATCTCCGGCCAGAGCAGCGGATCGTTGAAATACATCTGGGCGATGGACCAGAGGGTCTCACCGCGGACGACTGTGTGACTGGAGGGGAGCTGTCCCTGGAAAGCGGCGGCCGCTTGCGTCGTGTCCTGTTGTTGCGCCTGTTGCGTCGCTTTCGTGGTGTCCTGCGCCGGCAGAACGCGCCACAGGAGCGGCAGCGCCGCCAGGGCCAGTACTACCGCGCGGCTAGAACGGCAGATCGTCGTCCTCCTCATCCAGCGCCTCCGGGAACGCGTCGAGCGATTCTGGGGCTTTGCCGCCAGCTTCTGCCGCCCCCTTTGCAGCTCCCGCTCCCACCGGAGCGGCGCCGCCTCTCGAGCCCAACATGATCAACTCGCGCGCGATAATCTCGGTGACGTAGCGCGTCTGTTTGTCGCGATCTTCCCACGTCCGATACTCGATCCGGCCCTCGACGTAGACCTTGTCGCCTTTCTTCAAGTACTTCTCGCAGACGTCGGCCAGACCAGATCCCGTCTTATTGTTCCAGCAGATAACCCGATGCCAATCCGTCTTTTCCTGCTTTTCTCCCCCACTGCCGGTCCACTGCCGACTGGTGGCCACGGAGAGGGTTGCCACACGGGAGCCGTTATTCGTACTGCGCACCTCGGGATCAGCGCCCAAGTTCCCGATCAGAATGACCTTATTGAGACTGCGGCTCACAACAACCTCCGACGATATTGCGGCTAGTGGGCCAAGGGTGCCCAACACTATATAAATCGCAAGTCATTCTGTCAACCAAAGATACGCCACGTGTATCAAAGTTATGCATCAAGTCTGAGCACGATCGCGTCCTCGATTGGGCGCCGGTAGTACTGCTTGCGGCGACCCACCTCGCGAAATCCGTGCGCCGCATACAAGCGCCGAGCCGGAGCGTTGGATTCGCGAACCTCAAGGTAGATCGCCCGCGCACCCCGGCTGGCCAGCGTCTCGAGAATCCGGTGCACCAAGGCGTGTCCCAATCCGCGACGACGGCCCGCTGGGGCTACAGCGAGGTTGAGTATCTCACCTTCGTCCGCCGCGTCGATCGCGACCACGTAACCGGCGACCTGTTCCGCGCTTTCCGCGATCAGAAAGATCGCATCCGACGCGAGACAATCGCGGAAATCCTGCGTGGACCACGGATCGGTAAAGACCGCTTGCTCGATCGCGTGGACGGCGGAGACGTCGGGAAGCTTAGCGGGACGGATGTGGAAGAGGGCGGCCGTGGCTCGCCTCCCATTTCACTTGGGCTTCCGCAGGGCGCCCGTACGTGGGTTCGCCCGTCGCCGCGTAGCCGGCCAATGGGGCCAATGCGAGCAGCGAGCCGGCGATCGGCGGCAACGTCTCCGGCGCCACGGGCGGCCGCCCGATCCATCTCACGATCTCGTCCCGATACCGTTCCGCTCCGTCGCCGGCCGCCAGCACGGGCGTCACCGTCGTAGCAGTTGCGAGGGTGGCGATGGTGAACACGTCCGGTGCGACGACGGTCTCCACGCGACCGGAATGAAACGCGTAGATCGCGGCAAACACCTGGCCTCTCAAGGCATCGTAGCACGCGACGACAGATGCTCCGTCAGGCACCGCGTTGGCTCGTGCAGCCGCATGCGCGTTGCCGAGCAGTGACGGCAGCGCCACCACCGGAAGCTCGCGTTCGTGGGCCAGACCCTTTGCCGCGGCCCAGCCAATGCGCACGCCGGTAAAACTCCCCGGCCCATCTCCGACGACGATTTCGCCGACGTCGTCGAGTCGCGTTCGGGCGGCAGCGAGCACTTGCTGAATGAGCGGGAGAATCTGCGCGGCGTGCTGGCGGGCGCCGGACAACGCGCGCGCCGCCAACGTCTGCTCCGCCGTTCCGATCGCCACACTCGCGACATCCGTCGCCGTGTCGATCGCGAGCCAGAGCGCGCTCATGCGTGCGCCAGCTCCTTCACGACCCTGCGGCGGGGGTCGTCGTCATACGACAGCTGGAAGTGCCGGTCGAGCGGCGGTGCCCACGCACCGGCGCGCTCGGGCCATTCGATCAAAACGATCGCGTGCTCGCGTATCATGTCGTCGAAGCCGAGGTCACGAGCCTCGTCGGCATGACGCAGGCGGTAGCAGTCCACATGATAGACCGGCGTTGGACCGGCGTCGTAGTGATGGACGAGCGCGTAGGTCGGGCTGGTAGCGCGGGCCTTCGCACCGAGTCCCCGGCAAATCGCCTGAATGAGGGTGGTCTTGCCGGTGCCGAGCTCGCCCGACAGCCCGATTACCGCGGGGGCCTTCAGCGAGCGGCCAAGCTCTTCACCGAACCGGCTGAGCTCGCTCGCGGACAGGCGCATCGGAGGGGGGGCCGGCGGCCTTGAGCTCGAGGAGCTGGTCGCGCAGCACCGCCGCCAGCTCGAAGTCGAGCTCTTCGGCGGCGGCCTGCATCTGCTGCTCCAGCATGCGGATGAGCGTCTCACGCTCGGCGGCGTTGGCAGGCCGGCGGATGGCGCTCGTCCCCGGCTTCGCGACGCGGGCGTCGGCGACGCGGGTCACGAACCGAATGTCGAGCACCGATTTGACGATGGACCGTGGGGTGATGCCGTGCTCGGTGTTGTACGCGAGCTGTGTTTCGCGGCGCCGGTTCATCTCGCTCAGCGCGCGCTCCATCGAGCCGGTGACGTGATCGGCGTAGAGAATCGCTCTGCCGCTGAGATTGCGCGCCGCGCGCCCCACGGTCTGGATGAGCGACCGGTCGGACCGCAGGAAGCCTTCTTGATCCGCGTCGAGGACGGCGACGAGTGAGACTTCGGGCAGGTCCAAGCCCTCCCGCAACAGGTTGATCCCGACGATGACATCGAACTCCCCCAGCCGCAGCCCGCGGATGATTTCGACGCGCTCGATGGCGTCGATTTCGGAGTGCAGATAGCGCACGCGCACACCATGTTGCTGCAGGTAATCGGTCAAATCCTCCGCCATACGCTTGGTCAGCGTCGTCACCAGCACGCGCTCGTTCTTCTTCTCGCGCACCCGGATTTCGCTGAGCAGGTCGTCCACCTGCCCTGCGACCGGCCGAATCTCGACTTCGGGGTCCACGAGACCAGTCGGCCGAATGATCTGCTCCACGATGACCCCGCCCGAGAGCCGGAGCTCGTCCTCGCCCGGTGTCGCCGAGACAAAGACCATGCGCGGCACGAGACCCATGAACTCATCGAAGCGCAGCGGCCGGTTATCGAGGGCCGACGGCAGCCGGAAACCGTAGTCGACGAGTGTCTGCTTGCGCGAGCGGTCCCCTTCGTACATCGCGCCGAGCTGCGGCAGGGTCTGGTGCGACTCGTCGATGACACAGAGATAGTCTTTCGGGAAATAGTCGAGCAGGCACGCCGGTCGCTCGCCCGGTTGCCGACCGCTGAACAGCCGCGAGTAGTTCTCTATGCCGGCACAGCGTCCCACTTCCATCAGCATATCGATGTCGAAGTGGGTACGGGACTCCAGGCGCTGCGCCTCCAGCAGCTTGTTTTGCGCCCGCAACTCCGTCAGCCGGTCCGCCAGCTCCGCGCGGATGCGCGACACGGCGCGCTCGATGGTGGCCCGCTGCGTGACGAAGTGAGTCGCAGGATATATCGCCGAACGGTCCATCGGCTTGATCACGTTGCCGGTCAGCGGGTCGATCTTGGCGATGCGCTCGATCTCATCGCCCCAGAATTCGATCCGCACGGCCTGCTCGTCATACGCCGGGAAGACTTCCACGGTATCGCCGCGCACGCGGAACGTGCCGCGCTCGAACCCGATATCGTTGCGCTGGTACTGCACGGCGACCAGATCGGCGAGTAGCGCGTCGCGGCCGCGCGTTTCGCCTTTCTGAGCCGTCACGAGCAGCTCGCGATACAGCTCGGGATCGCCCAACCCGTAGATCGCGGACACGCTGGCGACGATGATGACGTCGTCGCGCTCCATCAGGCTCGACGTCGCGCGGAGCCGCAGCCGCTCGATATCGTCGTTGATCGACGAATCCTTGGCGATGTACGTGTCGGTGGACGGGACGTACGCTTCGGGCTGATAGTAGTCGTAGTACGAGATGAAGAATTCCACGGCATTGGACGGGAAGAACGCTTTCAGCTCGCCGTAGAGCTGCGCGGCCAACGTCTTGTTGTGCGACAGCACCAGCGTCGGATTGCCGAAATTCGCGACGACGTGCGCCATCGTCATCGTCTTGCCCGATCCGGTGACGCCGAGGAGGGTCTGGTACTTGTCGCCGCGGCGCAGCCCGGCAGTCAACTCGCGAATCGCGCGCGGCTGATCCCCCGCGGGCGTCGGCGCGTTACCCAGCTCAAACGGCATAAGAGGGAAAGCTAACCGACGACGACTTCGGCGGGGCCGCTCGAATCCCGTCGCGCAATCTCGGTCACACCCTTCACCTTCCGGACCGCCTTCAGAACTTTTTGGAGGTGGGTTTGATTCTCGACTTCGACCAGCACCGAGCCGAACACAACGCCGTCCTTCGACGCCAACTCGGCGCTGCGGATGTTGGTCCCGGTGCCGCTGATCGCCTCGCAGATGTCGGCATACAGGCCGCGGCGGTCCTCGCCACTGACCGCCAGCCGGACGACGAAGGTTTCCCCCTCCACCTCGCGCCAGTCGATCTCCACCCGCCGGTCCTCGTCCGCCGAGAGCGTGAGGAGGTTAGGGCAGTCGTGCCGGTGAATGGAGATGCCGCGCCCCTGCGTGACGTAGCCGACCACCGGATCCCCCGGGACCGGCTGGCAGCATTGGGCATACCGCACCATCAAGCCTTCGACGCCGTGAATCTTGATGCCGCGGCCCAGGCGGAGCCGCTCGATGACCCGTCCGAACGCGGTCGCCTTGGGCGCCTGCTGGTCTTCGGACGGCAAGTTCGGATACATCGCCTTCAGGACCTGACCGAGCTGGACGTCACCGCGGCCGATGGACGCTTCCACCTGCTCGGGCACACCCAGGGAGAGTGCGGACGCCGCCTGCGCGAGCTGTTCCGGCGTCGGCGGATCGAGGCGCCGGCGGCGGACTTCGCGCGCGAGGATTTCACGCCCGAGCGTCACGCTCCGCTCCTGCTCTTCCTGTTTGATCCATTGGCGGATTTTCTGCCGGGCCCGGCCCGTCTGGACATGCGCGAGCCAATCCCGCGATGGCTTCGACTGCGGGCTGGTGAGCACTTCGATCGTATCGCCGTTGCGGAGCGGCCGATGAAGCGGCGAGATCCGGCCGTTCACGCGCGCGCCGTTGCAGTGCTGGCCGACTTCCGTGTGCACCAGAAACGCGAAGTCGATCGGTGTCGCGCCTTTGGGCAGACGCTTGACGTCCCCCTTGGGCGTAAAGACGAAGATTTCGTCCTGGTACAAATCGATTTTGAGGAACTCGAGGAACTCTTCCGGACTGTGTGCGTCCTGCTGCAGCTCGATCAACTGCCGGAACCACGACAGGTGATGATCCAGCTCGTCGGCGGTCTTGCCGTTCTCCTTGTAGAGCCAGTGCGCCGCAATACCGTATTCGGCCGTGCGATGCATGTCGCGCGTCCGGATCTGGATTTCGTAGAGCTGGCCACCCGGGCCGAAGACGGTGGTATGGAGCGACTGGTAGCCGTTGGACTTGGGGCTGGCGATGTAATCCTTGATCCGCTCCTGCAACGGCGTCCAGGTGTGATGAATGATGCCCAGGACGTGGTAGCAGTCGGTGATTGTGTTCACCAGCACGCGGACCGCGAGCAGATCGTAGATCTCCTCGAACGGCTTGCCGCGCTTCTTCATCTTCTTGAAGACGGACCAGAGGTTTTTGGGCCGGCCGACGATCTCCCAACCCACGATCCCGGAGCGACGCAGTTCTTCGGAGAGCGGCGCCCGCATGCGCTCGATCGTGCGGTCACGCTCCACGCGGCGAGCCTTCACCTGCCGCGCCAGCTGCTTGTAGTCGTCCGGCTCGAGATACTTGAACGCGAGATCCTCGAGCTCGGCCTTCACCCCCGCCATACCGAAGCGGTGCGCCAGCGGCGCGTACAGCTCCCGGGTCTCGAGCGCGATGCGGCGACGCTTCTCGGGCGGCAAGGGGTCCAACGTGCGCATGTTGTGCAGCCGGTCGGCAAGCTTGATGATGATCACGCGCGCGTCGCGCGCCACCGACATCAGCAGCTTGCGATAATTCTCCGCCTGTTCTTCGGCGGTCGAACGGAAGTTCAGCGTCGAGATCTTGGTGAGACCATCCACCAGATCGGCGACCTCGTTTCCGAAGTCGCGACGCAGCATGTCCAATGTGATATCGGAATCTTCGACGACATCGTGCAGTAATGCCGCCGCGATCGTCGTGGTGTCCATCTGCTGCTCGGCCAGGATGGTCGCGACGGCCACGCTGTGGGACACGAAGTCGTCACCGGAGAGGCGCTTCTGCCCCTGGTGGGCCCGCGCACTGATCTGGTAGGCGCGCGACAGGAGGTCGAGGTCCAGGCGGTCGTGTTGCGCGGCGACGGCCTTGGCCAGCTCCGGCGCGAGCATGGGCGCTTCAGCGCCTTTGGTGCCCGTCCCGCGCCCCGTTGTACTCGTCACAACAATCCCGCCTCTGCGAAGCTCACGTACCGCTCTCCTCCACCGCCGATCACTACGTGGTCGTACACCGGTACATCCAACAGGCGCCCCGCGTCGACCAGCTGCCGGGTCACCGCCCGGTCGTCGGCCGAGGGCGTCGGGTCGCCGCTCGGATGATTGTGCACCACGATGATCCCGGCCGCCGCCTCAGCAATTGCTGCCCGAAACACTTCGCGCGGGTGCACAAGCGAGCTGTTCAGGATGCCCCGCGTAATGAGCAGATCCGCCAGAATCTGGCTCTGACTGCCCAGAGCGAGGACGTGGAATTCCTCCACCGGGAGGTCGCGCAGCCGCAGCCCATAATAACGCTGCACGTCTGCAGGTCCTCGGATCCGCTCCGGCGGCGGCTCCGTCTCCGATCCCACGCGCCGCCCCAGCTCGATCGCGGCTGCCAGCCGGGCCGCTTTGGTCCGCCCAACTCCGGAGATGCGGGCGATTTCGCCCCAGGGGCGGCTGGCGAGCCGCCGTAGCGACCCCTCGGCACGGCCCAACACGTCCGCGGCCACCGCCAGCGCGTCCCGCCCCCGGGTGCCGGTTCCTAGGAGAATGGCCAAGAGCTCCTGCCCCGTCAACGCGCCCGGTCCAACGGCCCAGAAACGCTCGCGCGGACGGTCGTGTTCGAGGTGCTCGGAAAGGCGCAGCGGCATGGGGCAACCTAACCCCGTGCCGCTGGTTCTTTCGTACCATCTCAACGCGTTACAGGGCTGCTCCGTGACACTTCTTGAACTTCTTGCCGCTGCCACATGGGCACGGGTCGTTGCGCCCGACACCGGCGTACGGGTTGGCCGCGAACGCCGGCTCGGCGACGCCCCCGGGAGCACCACGCTGCATTGAGGGCGGCGGCGGGTCGCCGCTCGTCACGAGCCCGTCCGCCGCCGCCTTGGACGCCACCATAGGTGTCTGACGGCGGCTGCCACCAGGCAGACCACCCGCAGGCCCAGTGACGCCGCGGCTCGGCGGCCGCTGGGCCCCCCCTCCTCCCGGCCCGGGCGGCGGACCGATCTCGATCTGGAGCTTCAGCCACCGCTCGGCGAACGTCGTCTGGAGATCGTGCATCAAGCCCATGAACATCTCGAACGCTTCCTGCTTGTACTCGACGAGCGGGTCTTTTTGCCCCCAGGCGCGGTAGTAGATGCCCTCGCGGAGCTGATCGAGATCGTACAGGTGATCTTTCCATTTTTCGTCGATGACACCCAGGGTAACGTGCGATAGCGCCTGCTCGGCGAGGTTCGCGGCACCGACCTTCGTTTCGATGTCGCGGAGATAGCCGAGCTTCTGCTGGAACGCTTCACGGCCCGCTTGCTGCGCGGCGCGCACGAGCTCCTCGCGCGTCTTGATGATCGCGGGATCCGTGACGCCCGGGATCGACGTCAGGAACTTCTGCAGAAACTCGGTGTCGATCAGCGCGCGGTCCCACTGGCCGGGATCGTCGTAGTCCGCGATCGCGCTGTCGATGTGATGCTCGATGGCGCTTTCGATCATCCGCTGCGCCTCGGCCTTCAGCTCTTCCCCGCCCTCGAGCGCGTAGAGGCGCTGGGAGTAGATGACCTCGCGCTGCTGATTCATGACGTCGTCGAACTGGAGCAGCTTCTTGCGGGCTTGGAAGTTTTGGAGCTCGACCCGCTTCTGGGCCTGCCCGATCGCGGCCGTCACCCACGGATGGGTGATGACCTCGCCCTCCTCGGCACCCGTCCGATCCATGATGCGGGCGATGCGGTCGGACCCGAAGAGGCGCATCAGGTCGTCTTCGAGCGAGAGATAGAAGATGCTCTGCCCCGGATCGCCCTGACGCCCCGAGCGACCGCGCAGCTGGCGGTCGATTCGTCGCGCCTCGTGACGCTCCGTGCCGATGATGACAAGACCGCAGGGCGGGTCCTCGTTGCACTTGAGCTCTTTGATCTTCTCGGGGCTCAGGTCCGGTTGCTCGAGCAGCTGCCCGAACGGCGCCTCGCGCGATTTGATGCCGCACACCTGACACTTCTTGACGCCGGGACCCAGTTTGATGTCGGTGCCGCGGCCGGCCATGTTGGTCGCGATCGTGATCGAACCGGGCTGGCCCGCCTGCGCGACGATCTCCGCCTCGCGCTCGTGGTACTTGGCGTTCAGCACTTCATGCTTTAGGCCGCGCCGTTTCAACAAACGCGACAGCGTCTCCGACACCTCGACATTGGTGGTTCCCACCAGAATCGGCAGGTCCCGCTGATGCTGCCGATCGATCTCTTCCATGATCGCGTCGTACTTCTCTTTGCGCGTCTTGTAGACGAGATCATGCTTGTCCACGCGCCGCACCGGCCGGTTCGTGGGAATGACGACGACATCGAGCTTGTAGATCTGGTGGAACTCGGTTTCCTCGGTCTCGGCGGTGCCCGTCATACCGGCGAGCTTCTCGTACATGCGGAAGTAGTTCTGGATCGTGATGGTCGCGAGCGTCTGCGACTCCTCACGCACCGCCACCCCTTCTTTCGCCTCGACCGCCTGATGCAGGCCGTCCGACCAGCGGCGCCCGTGCATGAGCCGGCCCGTGAATTCGTCCACGATGAACACCTGGCCGTCCTGCACGACGTATTCGACGTCCTTCTCATACAGCGCGTGGGCCTGGAGCAGCTTGTGGATGATGTGGAGCGTCTCGCTCTTGGCCGCGTACTCCGCCTCCACCACGCGGCGCCGCTCGATCTTCTCGGCGGGCGAGAGCGCCGTATCATGGTCCAGCTCATGGACGGCATGGGAGATATCGGGCACCACGAACAGCGTGGGATCCTGCGGCGACATCGTCTCCACACCCTTGTCTGTCAGGTGCACGGAGCGGCCGCGCTCGTCCATCACAAAGTAGAGATCGTCTTCGATGTCGCGCATCTTTTGATCGCGCGCAGGCAACTTGCGGTCGGCCAGCCGGTCCAGCTCGACGCGCTGCACCTGCTGTTTGACACCCTGCTCGTTGAGCAGCTTGAGCAGCTTCTTGTTCTTCGGCATGCCGAGCTGCGCCTTGTACAGCAGCTTGGCGCCCTCGTAGTTCGTATCCGGATTCGCCAGCAGCGGCTCGGCTCGGGCGATCAGATCGTTCGCGATCGCGGTCTGCTTGCGGACCAGCTGCACAACCTGGGTATTGTACTGCGCGTACTTCTCATCGGACTCGGTGCCGACGGCACCGGAGATGATGAGCGGTGTCCGCGCCTCGTCGATGAGAATCGAATCGACTTCGTCGATAATCGCATAGACGTGCCCGCGCTGCACCCGCTGCTCCAGGTTGCCTACCATGTTGTCGCGCAGGTAGTCGAACCCAAACTCGTTGTTCGTGCCGTACGTGATGTCGCACTGGTAGGCGGCGCGGCGCTCAGGGGTGCCGGGCTGGGTGTCGTCGATGCACCCGATCGTCACGCCGAGCCACTTGAAGAGGTGCCCCATCCACTGCGAGTCGCGGCGCGCCAAGTAGTTGTTGACGGTGACGAGATGCGCACCCCGGCCCGCGAGCGCGTTCAGGTATAGTGGCAGCGTGGCGACGAGCGTCTTCCCTTCGCCCGTGGCCATTTCCGCGATTTTCCCCTGGTGCAGCACGATGCCGCCGATGAGCTGCACATCATAGGGCACCATGTCCCATTTCAGGGTGTGCGCGGTGACGACGACCTCGCTTCCCAGGAGCCGGCGCGACGCTTCCCGCACCGTCGCGAACGCCTCGGGCAGCAAGTCGTCCAGCGTGCGCTGTAGCTCGCTCACGAACGACTGCTCGACCTTTCTCAGTTGATCGCCGAGGTTCGCCCGCTCGGTGGGATCGGGACAATCGTGCTTCGCCTGTTTGAGGCGCTCGACCTCGGCCTGCAGCGCGCCGGTGCGTTGCGCGATCGTCTCGCGGAACTTGCCGGTCTGCGCCTGGAGCTCAGCGTCGGTAAAGTCCTTGAGACGCAGTTCATGCTCATGAATCGCATCCACAATCGGCTGGACGCGCTTCAGCTCGCGGTCGAACCGCGTCCCAAAGATTTTGGTAAACCAGCGATTGGCCATTACACCTCTAGCGATACAGCCCCTGTGCCTCGATGTATTCGCGCACCGACTCGGGCACTAAATATCGAATGGAACGTCCCTGTTTGACGTGCTCGCGCACTTTTGTCGCCGATACGTCGATCGAAGGAACGGCGATGACCCGCGTAATCAGGGGGTGACGGACCACGCTCGCTCCCGGCCGCGCGAAGACGACGACATCGGCAAGTGCCGGAAGCGCCTCGACTTCCCACCAATCTGCAAGATCGCGGGCGGCGTCCGCCCCCAGCAACAACGTGAAGCGGTTCCCCCCGCCCGCCCCGCCCGCCCCGCTCGCCCCGCGCCCCCCCGGGGCGCGCTCACTCAAGGCGCGGAGTGTCCGCACGGTGTACGAAGGCGTTGGCAGCCCCAGCTCGATGCGGTCCACTCCCAGTCGGGAATTGCCGGCGACGGCCAGCTCCAGCATCTCCGCTCGCTGCTCGGGGGTGGCCTGGTGGGCGGCGCGCTTGAACGGCTGCTCGCGCGCGGGGAGAAAGTATACGGCAACCCCCAGCGCGTCCGCTGCCGCTTCCGCGACGATCAGGTGTGCGACATGCACGGGGTCAAACGAGCCCCCCAACAGCGCCCCCCCCCCGTCCACGCCGCTCAGTGATTCGCGGGCGTCGACGGCGTGGAGGGTCTCGCGCTGGAGTCGGCGACGGCGGGACAGCTCCGGTCGATGCCCTTGGCGTTGGGATAGAAGCGACGCAGGTGCTCGCATGTCTCGTCCAGCTCCTGCGTGTACTTGATCGCGCGATAGCTATCGACCAAACGCAGCAACGCGTCGGGCGCACGCGACGAGTTGGGATAGTTCGCGATCACGTCCTTGAAATAGATGATGGCGGAATCGAACGCCTTCCGCCGCAAATAGAAGACGCCGGTCTTGTACGCCTTCTCCGCGAACTGATTCTCGAGGCGCTTGACGTGCGGGCGCGCGCGCGCAGCGGCGTCGCTGTCGGGGAAGCGCCCGGCCAGCTCCTGATAAATCGCCAGCGCCGTCTCGCCGTACGAGGGATCGAGCTCGGGGCGACGCCAGAGCCGCAGGTTCGCGTCGCCTGCCCTGAGCAACGCCAGCGGCGCATACTCAGTCGTTGAGAACTCGTCGGACACTTTCCGGAAATCGCTGACGGCCTGCACGTAGTCGCCCATCTGGAAGGAGCACTCCGCCATGTAGTAGCGGATTTGCGGGAGGTTGGGGTCGCCCGGCTCGAGATCGAACGTCAGTCGCTGCAGAATCGCCTGCGCGCGGCGAAAATCGCCATGGTGGAATAGGTCCATGGCGTTCGCGAGCTGCACATCCGGTTGCACGACCGGCGCCAGCCGCGGGCCGTGGTGGCACGCCGCCAGACCGCTCAACGCGATGCCCAGCGCCAGCACACCGATCGTCCGTTGCAGCCTCATTCCGGTTCAGCCTTTCCCAATGCGTTGAGCTTTTCCTGCGCCCGCTGCGAAATCGTATCGCCCGGCGTTCCGCCCGCGAGCGCCTGCTGGTAGCTCTCCATCGCACCGGCGATGTCCCCCTGCGCGAGCCGCACATCGCCGAGACCCAGGAACGCGCCCCGGACCACATCCGGAGACGCACCCGGGGCCGTGGCGCGACGGAACCAGGCTTCCGCATCGGCAGGACGGCGCTGCTCGAGCGCGATCTGTCCTTCGACGAGGGCGCACAGGCCCAACCCTTCCCGAGCGGATTCGACGACCACCGCGGCCCGTTGACGCCGGATGACGCCCTCGAACACTCGCACGGCGGTACTACACTCCCTGACCCGTGCGAGCGTCATCCCGTATACGAACAGTAGCGAGTCGGCCCGGGCCGCGTCGACCGCGGTCGCCGCCGCCACCGGCAACAGGGCGCGCGCCTCGGCGGTGTCGCCGCGGTCCACGGCGTCGAGGGCAGCCAGGACGACGTAGCGGCCCAGCGGGCGGCGCGGGGCGACCTCACGCAGTCCCGTCAGGGCGCTGGCGAGGGCGGTTCGATCATTGGCCGCCAGCGCGGCACGCGCCACGCGATCCAGGCCGTCGGCCGCTTCGTCCGCCCGCGAGCGATCGCGCTTGGAGAGTGCGCGGTAGGATTCCGCGGCCAGCTCGTAATCCTCGGCGTGCATGGCGGCGGCGCCGACCTTGGCCAACAGGTCCGCGCTGCCGGCGTTCGCCTTGCGGCCTAACTGGTATTCCGCGAGCGCGTCGACATACGAGCCCGCGGCATACGCGCGATCGCCGAGCTCTTCATGATTGGCAGCGGAACGGGTGCAGGCCAGCGCCATGACGAGCAGGACAGGCGTGAATCGTCTCACTTCTTTTTCTTCTTTCGCTGCGGGCCGGATGGAGGGGCGTCCTGCTCGTCGTTCGGTTCGGGGTTCGCGCCCGCCGAGACCGGCGTCACGTCGGAGCGCGCGAGCAGCGCTAGGTAGGCTTCGACCCGCGGATCCTCTGGCCGCCGCGCGTGCAGCTCCTCCCACACGGCCCGCGCCGCCAGCCCGTCGCCCGCGAGATAGCTCGCCAGCCCCAGCATCGCGGCGGCGTCGAGGAAGGAAGGCCGCTCGCGCACGATGATTTGGAAATGCTCGTGCGCATCCAGCGCGCGCCCCGCCTCCAGCAGGAGGCGTCCCAGCTTGTAGCGCAGGTCGTGAAATGCCGGACCCAGCTTCAGCGCCTCTTCGTATTGCGCGATGGCTTCGTTCAGACCACCCGCCTCGAGATATGCCTGGCCGAGCACCGCATGCTGGTTTGCGAGCTTCGCCGCCACGTGGCCGTGGAAGCCGCCGCGTCGCTCCGAGGTGACCTGCCGGGCGCGACGCAACATGGCGTTGGCTTCTGCTTCGCGACCCAGCTCGTTCAGCACCAGCGCCCGATGAATCAGGGCTTCGATGTAATTGGGATTGAGCGCTAGCGCGCGATCGAACTGCTCCAGCGCCTTCTCGGACTGCCCGGCGAGTGAGTACGAAAGTCCCAGCAGATGATGCGCGTCCGCAAACGCGCGGCCCGTCGCGATGACCTCCTCGAGGAGATGAATCGCGCCGTAATAGTCCTGCAGTTGAAAGCGTTCGTTAGCTTGCTCGACCAGACGCTCGGGACTGACGTCCATGCATCTCCTCGTACCAGTCGACGAACTTGCGAATCCCTTCCTCGATTCCGACGCGCGGCTTGAAGCCCAGCACGCGACCCGCGTGCGCCAGATCGGCGTCCGTCAGCCGCACGTCGCCGGGTTGATCGGGAAGGCGCTCGATGCGTGCTTCTCGACCCAGCGCCGTCGCGATCAGCGCGATCAGCCGGTCGAGGCGCACGCGCTCGCCTCCGCCGAGGTTCACCGTCTCGACCGTCCCGGGGGCCGCGCGGGACGTCCAGTCCAGCGCCGCCAGGACGCCGTCCACGCAGTCGGTAATATAGGTGTAGTCACGCTCGCTCGACCCATCCCCGTGCATGCGCACCGGCCGATCCCGGGCGATCAGATCGGTGAACTTATGGATCGCCAGATCGGGGCGCTGGCGCGGCCCGAAGACCGTGAAAAACCGCAGGCAGATGATCTTGAGCGGATAGAGATGGGCAAAGGCGTGGGCGAGCAATTCCCCCGCGCGCTTGCTCGCGGCGTACGGCGAAATCGGCGAGACGGCCGGCTGGCCTTCCGCAAACGGCGCCGGGGTCGCGTTCCCGTACACCGACGACGACGAGCCAAACACGATCCGGTTCAACCCGATACGCCGCGCCGCGTCGAGCAGGCGCGCGGTCGCGGTCACGTTCGCTTCCATGTACGACGCCGGATCCTCGAGCGATGGACGGACGCCGGGTTTCGCGGCCAGGTGGATCACCGCGTCGACGCCGTCCACCGGCAGCGGATCCCGCGCCACATCCGCCTCGACGAACTGGAATTCGGCACGCTTGAGAAGGCCGGCGAGGTTGCGCTCCTTCACGTCGCGAGCGTAGAACGGGTCGAAGTTGTCCACGCCGGCGACTTCGTAGCCGCGCCCGATCAACGCTTCGCTCAGATGCGAACCGATGAACCCGGCTGTGCCGGTGACGAGAACGCGCTGCGTCACGTCGCGGCGACGCGCTCACGCGCCACGACGCTACGGAAGTACTCGATCGTCCGCCGCAGCCCCTCGTCGAGCGATACTTTCGGCTCCCACCGGAGGGTCTCGCGGGCACGCGTGATGTCGGGCTGGCGCACCTGCGGATCGTCCACGGGCAGCGGCCGCTCGACAATCGTGCTCTTGCTGCCCGTCAACGCGAGCACCCGTGCGGCGAGCTGTCGCACAGTGAATTCGTGCGGGTTGCCGATATTGGTCGGCTGGGGCGTGCCCCGCTCGAACAGCCGAACGATGCCGTCGATCAAGTCGTCCACATAACAGAACGAGCGGGTTTGCGAGCCGTCGCCGTAGACGGTCAGCGGCTCGCCCCGCAGCGCCTGCACGATGAAGTTCGAGACGACGCGGCCATCGTTGGGTCGCATCCGCGGTCCGTAGGTGTTGAAGATGCGCACGATGCGCGTATCGAGCCCGTGATACCGGTGGTACGCCATCGTCATCGCTTCGGCAAAGCGCTTCGCCTCGTCATAGACGCCGCGCGGGCCCACGGGATTCACGTTGCCCCAGTACGACTCCGGCTGCGGATGCACCAGCGGGTCGCCATAGACTTCGGATGTCGAGGCCAGCAGAAACCGCGCCTGCTTCGCCAGGGCGAGGCCGAGGCTGTTGTGAGTGCCGAGCGCGCCGACCTTGAGCGTGGGGATGGGGTGCTCAAGATAGTCGATCGGGCTCGCCGGACTCGCGAAGTGGAGGACGCCGTCCAACGGCCCGGGGAGATCGATGAACATCGAGACGTCGTGGCGCAGGACCTTGAAGCGGGCGTTGCCTTCGAGGTGCGCGACGTTGGCGGGGGTCCCCGTGAGGAAATTGTCCATACCCACGACGGTGTGACCGGCCGCAAGCAACCGGTCGCACAGGTGGGACCCGAGGAACCCGCCGGCGCCGGTTACGAGGACGCGCATCCGAGCCGGCGGCCGATGCTGTCGTAGGTGAAGCCGAGCCGGCCCAGCTTGACGGGGTCATAGAGATTCCGTCCGTCCACGATCAGCGGCCGGTTCAGCAGGGCCTTGATTTTGGCGAAGTCGGGATTGCGGTATTCGAGCCACTCCGTGACGATCGCCAGGGCGTCGGCCCCGTCCAGCGCATCGTACGCGTGTTCGGCATACGTGACGCGACTGCCGAGGTGGCGCGCTGCGGATTTCATGGCGGCGGGATCGTGCACTTGGACCTTTGCGCCGGCACAGAGCAGCGCTTCGATCAGCACGAGCGCCGGGCTTTCGCGCACATCATCCGTCTCGGCTTTGAACGCGAGCCCCCACACGGCGATCGTCCGCTGGCGCAGATCACCCACATGGCGCTGCAGCTTCTCGAACAGCACCTGCTTCTGCGCCTCGTTCGCTTTTTCGACCGCATCGAGAATGTCGACCGGCACGCTGCGGTCGGCCGCGGTCCGGATCAGCGCCTTGACGTCCTTGGGAAAACAGGATCCCCCGTACCCGGGACCCGGGAAGAGGAACGCCGGTCCGATGCGACGGTCGCTACCGATGCCGCGACGGACATGCGTGACGCTCGCGCCCACGGCTTCGCACAGCCGCGCGATCTGATTCATGAATGATATCCGCGTCGCGAGCATCGCGTTCGCGGCGTACTTCGTCATCTCCGCCGACGGAATGTCCATGACGATGAGCGGATTGCCGGTCCGGACGAACGGGGCGTACAGCTCCTCGATGACCTTCGCGGCTTCGTCCGAGTCCACGCCGACGACCACGCGGTCGGGCTTCATGAAGTCCTCGACCGCCGCCCCTTCCTTGAGAAACTCGGGGTTGGAGCACACGTGGAACGGCGTGCGGGTCCGCTGCGCGATCTCGGCGCGGACCCTTTCCGCCGTCCCCACCGGCACGGTGCTTTTCGTGACTACGAGCTTGGGCCCGTTCATGTGCTCGCCGATCGTGCCCGCCACGGCAAGCACGTGCTGCAGATCGGCGGAGCCATCTTCGTCGGGCGGCGTGCCTACCGCGATAAAGACGACTTCCGACCGCTCCACCGCTTCCCCGACGCTCGTCGTGAACGTCAGGCGGCCGTCGCGCTGATTGCGGACGACCATCGGCTCGAGCCCAGGCTCGTAGATGGGGAGCTTGTTCTGCTTGAGCGAGCCGACCTTGGCGGCGTCGACGTCGGCGCAAATCACGTCGTTGCCCGTCTCCGCGAGGCAGGCGCCCACCACGAGGCCGACGTAACCCGTGCCGACGACGGCTACCTTCACGCTCCCCCCCCCGCTCGCTCTCCCTTGCGCTCACGCGCCAGCACGTGGCGCGTGTCCACCGTCGCGCGCGAATGTCGCTTCACGACCTGATAATCAACGGCGTCGTGATCGGTGACGATCATGACGCAGTCCGCGGCACGCAGCGTTTCGGGCGTCAGCGCCACCGAGCTCAGCGAAATGCCGTCTTCCTTCAGCGTCGGCACGTGCGGATCGTGGTAGGAGACCTGCGCGCCGCGCTGGTGCAGCAGCCGGATCACGTCGAGCGCCGGGCTCTCGCGGATGTCGTCGATGTTCTTCTTGTACGCGACGCCGAGCAGCAGCACCCGACTGCCGCGCACCGCCTTGACCTGCTCGTTGAGCGCGTCGACCACCTTGCTGACCCAGAATTCAGGCATCTCCGCGTTGAGCTCGCCGGCGAGCTCGATGAAGCGCGTCTTGTAGTTGAGCGTGCGCATCTTCCACGCGAGGTAGTGCGGGTCGAGCGGGATACAGTGCCCGCCCACGCCGGGACCCGGCGTGAATTTCATGAATCCGAACGGTTTCGTGGCCGCGGCCTCGATCACTTCCCAGACATCCACGCCGAGCTTGTCGCACACGATAGCCATTTCATTGACGAGCCCGATGTTCACGCTGCGGAACGTATTCTCGAGGATCTTCACGAGCTCGGCCGCTTCCGGCGAGGAAACCGGGATCAGCGTGTCGATCGCCGGTTGATACAGCGCCATCGCCAGTCTCAGGCAATTGGGCGTGATGCCGCCCACGACCTTGGGAGTGTTGCGCGTATTGAAGCGCTCGTTGCCCGGGTCCACGCGCTCCGGCGAAAACGCGAGGAAGAAGTCCTCGCCAACTTTCAGACCCGTCGATTCGAGCGCCGGCAGCATCAGCTCGCGCGTCGTGCCGGGATAGGTCGTGGACTCGAGTACGACCAGCTGCCCCTTGCGCAGGGCGCGCTTCACCGATTCGGTCGCGGCGAGCACGTAGCTCACATCGGGGTCTTTGGTCTTGGACAGCGGCGTCGGCACACTGATCGAGATGACGTCCGGCTCCTTGAGCCGCGTCAGATCGGCCGTGGCCGAAAACTGCTTCGCGTGTACGGCATCCGCGAGGGTGGCGGCCGGAACGTCCCGAATGTGCGAGCGGCCCGCGTTGAGGGAATCGACAACGCGCGGGTTCACGTCGACGCCGAGCACGCGGTAGCCGGCGCGGACAAGCTCCATCGCGAGCGGCAGTCCGACGTAGCCGAGACCGACCACGCCAAAAATGGCGGTGCGGTCCTTCCCCTTCGCGAGCAAGGTATCGACCATCGTAGGTGCTGCGGCAGCCGGGGGGGCGGTCATGGTGTCTCCGGGGCGCCACCGCGGGCCAACGAGCGCGAGGCGGCATCGAGCACGCGGACCACGCGGACGCCGTCTTCCGCGCTCGCGCGCGGCGCCTCGCGACCCTGGGCCGCCCGAACAAAATGCGCCAACTCGGCCGCGAGCGGTTCCACGGCCGGAATTCGGGGAATAAAAATGTCGCCCTCCCGAATGGCCAGGCTTTCGCCAAATGAGCGGTACTCCGGGGGGCGGTCCACGCCCTTGTCGTAGATGCGCAGCTTTTCGCGCGGCTCCATGTCGTCGAATACGACCATCTTCTTGGCCCCTACCACGGTGAGTTTCCGTTCTTTGTGCGGATCGAGCCACGACATCTGGACATGCGCCAGTACGCCGCTCGCGAACTCCATCGTGAGAAAGACCACGTCCTCGATGGCCGGCTGGAGATAGCTCTTGCCCTGGGCAGCCACGCGTACGGGTTGCTCACCAAGCAAGTAGAGTGCCATTGACACGTCATGCGGTCCAAAGCTCCAGAGCGCGTTCTCGTCCTTGCGAACCTGCCCCAGGTTCACCCGGAGCCCATATAAATAGAATACTTTGCCCAGCTCGCCGTTCTGCACCATCTCGCGCAGGCGCTCGACGGCGGGATGGTAGACCAGCAGATGCCCGGCGAGCACCGGGATCCCCCGCTGCGCACCTTCTTTGGCTACTGCTTCGGCATCCCGCACCGTGAGCGCAAACGGCTTCTCGACCAGGACCGGCTTGCCGGCCTCGAGCACCTGGCGTGCGACGGCCGCATGGGTAGCCGCCGGGGAGGCGACGATGACGGCGTCCACGGCCCCAAGCAGCGCCCCCAGGTCGGCGGTCACGAGGGCCCCGGGGTATTGCCGGGAGACCCGTTCCCGAATCTTGGCATCTGTGTCGCAAACTGCTGTCAGCTCGCCCTCCGCCAGCCCGGCGACCGTGCGGACGTGATTGCGCCCCCACGAACCGGCGCCGACTACGCCGATCTTGAGCCGCTGCACCGATAGAATCCGCGGATTGCATCGATCACCCGATCGAGCTGCGTGCGGGTGAGCTCCGGGTAAATCGGCAGCGAGATCGCTTCGCGCGCCGCCTGCTCCGCCTGGGGAAGGCTGCCGTCCTTGTAGCCCAGGTGCGCAAAACACGGCTGGCGGTGGAGCGGGACCGGGTAGTACACGGCATGGCCGATTCCTTCCTTTTTGAGATGCGCCGCGAGCTCGTCGCGGCGCTCGGCGCGCAGCGTGTACTGGTGGAAGATGTGCTCGTTCGCGAGGTCCACGACTGGCGGCTTGACCTGCCGGACATCCGCCAGCGCCTTCGTATAGTAGGCGGCGTGCTCACGTCGCTGCGCTGACCACGCCGCCAGATGCGGCAGCTTGGCGAGCAAAATGGCGGCCTGGAGTGAGTCCAGGCGCGAGTTCGTACCGACTTCGTCGTGATGATACTGCTTGGCGCCGCCGTGCAGTCGCAACTTCTTGAGGCGCTCGGCGACGGCGTTGTCCGATGTCACCATCATGCCGGCGTCACCCCAGGCGCCAAGATTCTTGCTCGGGAAGAACGAATAGCCAGTGACCCAGCCCAGCTCGCCCGCCATCCGCCATTCGCCGTCGATCTTGCGGCGGGCGCCGATCGCCTGAGCCGCATCCTCGATGACCTTTACGCCCTTGGACCGTCCGATTTGCATCAGCTCCAGCATGTCCGCCATTTGCCCGTACAGATGCACGGGCATGATCGCCCGGGTGCGCGGCGTAATCGCGCGCTTCACGGCCGCCGGATCGATGTTGAAGGTGTCGGGTTGAATGTCGACGAACACCGGCGTGCCCCCGGCGTTGTGAATCGTCCCGGCCGTTGCGAAGAACGTGAACGGAGTCGTGATGACTTCGTCCCCTGGCTTGAGGTTCAGCGCTTTAAGCGGGAGGAGCAGCGCGTCCGTTCCGCTCGCGCATCCGATCCCATGCCTGGCATGCGAAAGCTTTGCCACTTCAGTTTCCAGTTGCGGAACCCAGGCGCCCATGATGAACTGCTGCGTCTCGATGACCTGCATCATCGCGGGGAGCACATCGCCCTTGATGGCGTTGTGCTGCGCGACCAGATCGAGCATGGGGACGTTCATGAGGCACCCACGCGCGCGGGAGTGATCTGGCGCAACGCGCCGCCGGTTTCCGTGTAGCTCGCGCCACAGCGCGCGCACGTGGCGGCAGCGGCGCTCGGATGCAGCCGCTCACCGCATTGGCACATCCACCCGACGCGGCGCGCGGGCACGCCGACCATGAGCCCGTAGGCGGGGACATCCGACGTCACCACCGCCCCCGCGCCGATGAAGGCGTATTCGCCGAGCGTGACGCCGCAGACGATCGTGGCGTTCGCCCCGATCGAGCCGCCCCGCTTCACGAGCGTCCGTCGATATTCGTGCTTGCGCGACACGTGACTGCGCGGATTCATCACATTGGTGAACACGCAGGAGGGTCCGCAGAAGACGTCGTCTTCCAGCTCCACCCCTTCGTAGATGGAGACGTTGTTCTGAATCTTGACGTTGCGGCCGATTTTCGTGCCCGGCATCACGACGACGTTCTGGCCGAGATTGCAGCGTTCGCCAATCACGGCTCCCGGCATGACATGCGAGAAGTGCCAGATCTTGGTGCCGTTCCCGACGATCGCCCCTTCGTCGACGTAGCTGGACTCGTGCACGAAGTAGTTCAGTTGCCGATGATCTTGCACTCGAGCTCCAGCGTGATGCCCGCCTTTTTGGCGACCGTCTTCCGGAGGTGATCGATGACTTTGAGCACGTCGCTCGCGGTCGCCGTACCCTTGTTGACGATGTAGTTGGCGTGCAGGGTGGATACCTGCGCGCCACCGATCTGAAATCCCTTCAGGCCACACTCGTCGATCAACATGCCCGCCGACTTGGTAATGCCGCTCGGGTTCTTGAAGGTCGAACCGCAGCACGGCTGATCGAACGGTGTCCCGGCTTTGCGCCAGCGGAACAGCTTTGCCTGCAGCTCCTTGAGTTTGGCGGGAGACTCTTCCCCGAGGACGAGCTTCGCCTCGAGCACGAGGCCCTCGATGTTGCTCGAGCGATACTTGAACGAGATCTGCTTACGCGAGAGCTGCTTGACTTTGCCCCGCGCGTCCATGACGGACACTTCCGTCACGATTTCCGAGAACTCGGCGCCGTGGCAGCCCGCGTTCATGTAGATCCCGCCGCCCACCGTGCCGGGAATCCCGACGAAGCGTTCGACACCGACAAACCCCGCTTCCGCCGTACGGCGCGCCAGGATCGGGGTCGGCATACCCGCGCCGACGATGGCCGTCGCGCCCTTCATTTCGAATCGGTCGAGCCCCTTCCCCATCCGGATCACCACGCCGGGGAAGCCGCCGTCTTTCACGAGCACGTTGGAGCCCAACCCAAGGACGACCCACGGCAGTCCGCGCTCCTGCGCCATCTCGAGGGCGCGGACCACATCGTCGCTGTCGGCGGGCAGCGCGAGGTAGCGGGCTGGCCCGCCGATCCGCCACGTGGTGTAGCGGGCCAGCGGCTCGTTCTCGAGCAGTTTGCCGCGGAATTTGATTCTCGGCGTGGGCGGTGGTGGAGGCTCCGGCGTCTTGGCTCTGGGCTTGGCGGCCGGTTTTGCTACGCCTTTGCTGCCGCTACTTGCCCCCCCTGCCCCCCGCGCTCCCCGCGCGCCCCGCCGATGGTCGGCGACCTTTCGCCGTTCGCTCTTTCGTGCCATTCCTGTAAGCTCCTGACGCTCCCGATCCGGCTGCGGAGAGCAATGATTGCATCACACGCGGCACTGGCCGCGGACATAGTCGTCGTGTACGGCACCCGGTGCACCAGCGCGGCGCGCCGGATGGCATAGTCATCCGCCTGCGTGAACTTCCCGAGCGGCGTGTTGATCAACAACTGCACCTCGCCCGACACGATCAAATCGATCGCGTTGGGCCGCCCCTCGTGCACCTTCATGACGCGCTCCGCCGGAACGCCGCGGCCCCGGAGATAACGCTGTGTTCCCTCGGTCGCCAGGATGCGGAATCCCAGCTCGTGAAAGCGGCGCGCGATGGGCAACACCGTCGGCTTGTCGTGGTCGTTCACCGTCACGAAGATCGTACCTGCCAGCGGCAGGCTGCCTTCCGCGGCAATCTGCGCCTTGGCGAACGCCATCCCGAAGCTGTCGGCCAGGCCCATCGCTTCTCCGGTGGACCGCATTTCCGGCCCCAACACGGTATCCACGCCGGGCAGCTTCGTGAAGGGGAACACGGCCTCCTTGACCGCGACCCCGGCGACGGGAAGCTCATCGGGAAGGCCCAAATCGTCCAGTGTCCGCCCGG